>Ga0209417_1003167_pt1 | contig 22790 bp, 39 predicted proteins | sample RifGroF2_FD_184002 | JGI IMG/M metagenome (GOLD analysis project Ga0209417, IMG submission 184002) | Groundwater microbial communities from Rifle, Colorado, USA - Groundwater F2 (SPAdes) (version 2) | ecosystem: Environmental > Aquatic > Deep subsurface > Groundwater | place: Rifle, Colorado... | reverse complement strand
GTTCCTACGGCGCACGGTGGCCAAGAGTGGCCGAAGGGGGAGGCGTTCTCTGGCGGATATAGCCCGCTTAGCGATCTCGCCCATTGTTCTCGCTCTGCGCGTGTCGGTAATCGGCTTCCTTTCCTGTTATTACATTGACGACAGGCGCATTGAACGTTCTCCCACGTATGTCCGCCGCCCTTAGCGATTGGAACGATATGATCGACTACCGGCGCGCCTGGATGCAGTGTTCCCTTGAGTTCTCGCGGTGTATGTCTTAGACAGATTCGACAACGCCATCCGTCGCGTTCGAACACCTTAAGTGGCGTCACTGTGACATCTACAGGCGCCCCCTTCTTCCTAGCCCTGCGCCGATGATCGCGGCCAGATATTCGCCGTCTACCTTTTAGCTTATGTGTCCGTGCGTACGCGCGGCGGCGCGCGCGGGCACGGTCTTTCGCCTGTTCGGTTTTCTTACCTCGACACTCAACGCAATGTTTGGTGAATACTCTTTTATGCTTAGACCCGTATGGTGTGGCGAACTCGGCATGACAGAGTTGACATATAGACGTTGATGGCTTCTTGGCTGCGCTCCATGCCGTAGATAGTGCGACTGCCCGAGCACGCTTACATTCTGTGCATACTCTTACTCGCGACCATGTGCCCATATGCCGATGACATTTAGCGCATTGTCTGCTTGCGGCTTTCTTAACCTCTCTGGCTTCCAGTTCTGCTAGACGTAGTTCAGCGGTCCTCGCCCGATGCCAGGCACCTGCACACACCTTAGAACAGAAACGCCGTGAGTCTCTCCCTCTCCCTCTCCTTTTACGGCTTACTGACTGCCCGCATCCTTGGCAGGTAAACGTAATTGCTGCTCGTTGAACGACGTCGGCGCATTCTCTGCAGCGTAGAGCGCCTAGTGAACATTGTCTCTTACAGACGATACATTGTGGGCGCTTGGCGTTGGCGGCGGATCTTCGCTTTCTGGTTATCGTGGCACAGGCTCGACAGAGCGCGCTACCGGGACTCTTGTAGCGCCCGCAGCTGCACACTCTTCGCGCTGCTATCCGTGCGCATATACCACTGCGGAGTAGGGATATATGCGATGGCGACCACTCGGATGGCGCACCCCATCCGTGCTCTTCCGAAAGGGCTGTCACAGTCACAGGGTCGAGAGCCATGACCAATTCAGCCATGGTCCATTTATCAACGGCAGTCCCAGTCGGTCCGCCGTCAGCCGCCTTTGTGCGCCGGCCTACTACTCCGTTGGGTTTCATTTGTCGAGAAGCGTTCACCAAGCGCGTCTCGTCGTCGAGGCGTGGCCTGCCAGCGCCTGGACGCCGCCCGCCGTGCGTTCCGCGATGTCGAGCGGCGGCTTTGTACGCTCCGTTGACAAGTAGCTCCGTTTTGGTGAGCCTATTGGAACCGCCGGAACCTTCACCACCCATGGCCTTAGATCGGAAACGGCAGCACGGAGGCTGGACGTTCTCCGGTCACTGCCCGCCCGGCACGATGATACGCGACGGCCCTGTCAGGTCGGCGGCCGGAGGATGGACGGTCAGGCGCAGGAGGCCGTCGCCCTGGTCCAGCTTCAGCTGCGTGCCGGCGGGGACGTCCGCGAGGGCGGCGGCGGCGACGACCAGGGCGCCGTCCTCGTCGTGGCGCACGGCGTGCGGGGCCGTCACGATGGTGATGAGCACGCGGCCGATGGCCTTGATCCACTCGCCCTGCTGCGTGAGGCGGGCCGCCTGCTCGTTGACCGTCTGGGCGAGCTGCGCCTTGGAGACGTCATTGATGTGGACGTGGCCGCGCCCGTTGGAGCCGAAAGGCGTGAAGAGCTTGCCGGATCCCATTGCCGTCCTTTCGGCTACTGGTTAGGTAGGAACGAGACCTTAGTATACGCTTGGCCATCCTGTTCGTAGGACACCGACCCGTCGGCTACGCCGTGCCCGCAACAGCAGCCCGTGGTATGGACGCCGTAGTCATTGAGCATCTGCACCAGCGGCGCGAGGCACGCATCGACGGCGATCTCCGTCCGGCCAGAGACCGGCATGCGGTACGCGAGCCGCACAATTGCGTCGTTCCCCCAGTGGCACACGGACGTTCACCGTCTCTGTTGTAACCGGTTAACGATGGACTGGATACCACGCACACCGAGCCACGCCGATACGCTTCTGAAGTGACGCAACCGTCACAACCGTAGTCCTGGCTGGATCGAGCACCTGGCCGGCAGACGCGACGGCCCAGTGCCAGCCGCGACCGATTGGATGCGCGAGGCGCAACAGTGCAAGCTGCCCTTCTCGTGGGAGACCGCGCCGGCGGCGCTCGACGACAACCCCATATGACGCCAGAAGGCGGCGCAGTTCGCCGAGGTTCGTCCGGTGCGTACGGAGGCGCCGGCGTGATGGCGATAGCCGCACATGCGGCAGGCGCGCGATTAGACGCCACACCGGAACCTCTGCCAACATCGCGGCACTCGCCGGCCCGCAGCTCGTCGGGGACGGTTGCTGCTGACGCTTCACTCGGCCGCCGTTAACCGGTTAACGACCTGCCGCAGGCGCAGGTCCTCCACGTGACAATGCACGCCGAGGCTTGCGTAGATCGCTAGCATCTTCGCTGCGCAGGGCTCGCAGTACTCGACCGGGCCTTGCACGAGAAACAAGCGCCGCATCGCATGGCGTGGCTCGTGATTCAGACTCTCGCAGACATGCACATTCGTCCAGGTGTCCGGATCCTCCAGCCTCGTGCCTGGCCCGTCGAGCGGTAGCCGCATCTTCGTCACGGCGGATCCTTCGCAGGCGACGCTGCCGGTTCGACCGCCAGCACGATCCAGTGCATGTCGATCACCTCGCGGTCGTCGTCGCGATGGAACGCGTGCTGATAGCCGGCCGCCTCCAGCTTGGCCCGGATCTCCGCGTGGCAGGCCGCGCTGACCTCAAGCTCCGTATATGTGTAGGTCATGGCTGTGCTCTCCATTGTCTTGGGCCTGTTAGCCGGTACGCTCCTGCTCGGCCTGACTCTTCCGGTTGTGACAGGCCGCACAGAGGATCGAGATACGACGCGGATCGCAGACCGCCGATGGGTCCGCGCGCTCTGCCTCCCGCAACGGCGGATCGTGATCGAAGTGCAGGTCGGACCCATCGGCCGAGCGGGCGATCAGCCGTCCCTCGCCAGCGCACTGACTGTGCGGACTCGGCACGCCATCTATCCTGGCGCCGCAGACCGGCAGGATGTCCCGTGCGACGAGCAGACCGAGGAAGACCCGGCGGAACTGGCGCCAGCGCACGCCATAGCCACGTGCGGTCGATGTGCCACGCCTGATCTCGAGCTGCCTCTCGTGCTCTTCGCATCGCCCGGAGGCGGTCAGCTCCGGGCACCCTGGTACCGCACAATTCCGCAACAGCACTTCGGTCATCTCACGTCGTCCGATCCGTGGTCGCATTCGGCCGTCGCTCCGCCTCCGCCATGTACGCCTCGTCGCGCCGGTCGCCAGCCGCGTAGCCTTGCCACCAACTCTCGGTCGGGGCCACCGCCTGCCGCTGCGCCCGCGACCGCCCGAGGCTGATGTGCTGCGAGGGCAGCGCCTTCTGAGTCCCACGATGCGCATGATGCGGGACACAGGCCCGGGTCGCGTACCGCTGGAGGCCCATCCGGCCACAGCCGCAGGCACAGGGCGTCAACTTGGGCGGTTGCTGCGTGCGGACCTTCTGGGGGACTCTCATCTCGACTCCGCAGTGTTGCTCATGGCTGCTCGGCCGGCCGCCCGGTGTCCGTCCCCAGAATCGGCCCCCACGCCTGCGTCCGTAACGCCTCCACGTACTCCACGCAGAGTGTCTCGCCCGCGTAGTGCCGCTCGAGATAGCGGGCGCACGCCTCGATCACGTCCGCTGGCTGCTGATCGTGTCCGGCGGCTCTGCTCCTGGCACCGGCAGCGACTAGCACGTCCTCAATGTCGCGCTTTGCATTCTCCAGTCGCGCCCGCGCGGCATCCACGGCCCGCGCGATCGCGTTCTCTGATTCCCGCCAGAACGCCCCATGACTGGTGACCGTGAAGCCTGTCCCGTCATCGAACACCAGCGTCTTGGTGCCTGCGCTCAGATCGGCTCTGCCGAGAGGGATCGTGTCAAACAGCACGCCCACGATCCTCTTGCCGATTAATTCGCGCACCGCGTCCTTGGTGTTACTTGCTGCCATGTTCGGCTCCTGTCTGGGGCTCCGCGATCAGGCGGGCGAGATCGTCGGCGCAATACTTGAGCGACATGGCTTTGCCTTCGCAATAAATCACGCGCTGCTTATCGCGTTGCGAAGCCGACTCGCGCAAGAGTTGTTCAAGCAAATCCCGCCACTGCTCCACCAGCGCCTGCACCTGCGCCGTCGAGACCAGCGCGTAAGGGCCGATGGTCACGCCACCCGTCTCCGCTCCGGCCTGGCCGGCTGCTCCCGTAACCATATCACGCGCCGTAGCTGGACCTTCCCCACCTGCCAGCCCGCGCTGGTCCAGCCGCAGTCACAGCGCAGGTACACCCGCCCAGGCTGGTCATAGGACCGCAGGGCCGCCCGGTGCCCGGTCAGGCCGCAGAGCCAGCGGTCAATTAACACGTGGGCTGCTCCGCAAAGAGTGGAGCCGTTTCGCTCACGCGCGGAGCATCAGCCTCAGCCACGTTCAACGCTGCCTGTTTGTAATAGGCCGGCTTCAGTTCAGCGCCAATACCGCGCCTTCCGGCTCGCACAGCCGCATACACTTCAGACCCGACACCCATGAACGGCGTGAGCACCACGTCTCCAGGATTCGACCACAGAACAAGGGCTCGGTCGATCACATCCAACTGCAACGGATGGATATGTCGCTCGTCGCCCTCATCTTTGGCGCCACGATGCGGCAGCACGCGGTCGATACGCACATCGTCCCAAAATGCCGACGCATACTGACGCCAAATCCAATGCGAATAGCGGTTCTCTATCTGGTTCCCAGTCCAGCCACGGTAATGCAGGAGGTCGCGCGGAATAGGGCGACTCCCGGCGTAGTCGAGTAGTCCGTTGGGATGCGTGACGGGCTCATCGTTCACGCCAGGTTTGCGGAACACCAACAGGTAATCCGCGCTCGCGACGGAGCACTTTGTCGAGTCCAGCGTGATGCTCTTATGGCTGAGCGATTTCGTCATCAGACGATTGCGCACCCCGAGCGGCTCTTTCCACACGCTATACCGAGCGGTGTAGTGCCACCCGTTCTCTTCGTGGAGTCTGATAATCGCGCCAGATAAATCAAAGAGGCTATCGGTTCCCGTGTTGCCGGTCGGGATGTCCGCGCAATGCACCGCCGACATGCGCCCAGTCTTCGTGAGCCTGAGCACTTCTCTGACAATGAATGCGTATTGCTCGAAGAATTCGTCGCGGTCAATGCAGTTGGAGAGGTCCGCTTCGTCTGAGCTGTATTGAAACAACCCGCCGAAGGGGGGAGAGTAGACCGACAGCCCCACCGACGCGGCTGGTAGTCCGCTCATCACCTCCATGCAGTCCCCGTGATAGATGGCGTAATGCTCGGTGATTACTTGGTCTACGATAGCCACGCGGGTACCTCCATTGTTTGCGTGCCTGCCTGCCGCCGCGCGATACGCTCGGCCTCGTGCATATACGTGACGAGCGCGGAGAACATCGCTTTGGCCGCTTCGGCCTTTCGTAGCATGTTGTCCCGCACGCCGGCTTCCCCTTCCGTGCTCACGACGTCCACCACGACCGGCCGCGTTTGACCGAAGCGCCAGCACCGGCGCACGGACTGGTAATACTGCTCATAAGAATGCGAGGCGAACGTAACGACGTGCGCGCAGTGCTGCCAGTTCAAGCCCCATGCTCCTATCTTGGGCTTCGTCACGAGCACGCGCACGCGGCCAGTTCTGAACGCTGTGAATGTCTCTTCCTTATCGTCGTCAGAGTCTCCGCCCTTCACCTGTCTTGCCCCAGGTATCAATTTCGTCAACAGGTCGCCCTCAGCGTTGAGATGGCACCACACCACCGCAGGCTGGTCATGGTTCACGAGCTCGGCGACGTATTCGCATCGCTCCGTCAAGGTGCGGCGGCGCTCTTCGCGTTCTTCTTGAAGCCCGTGCGCGACCCTGTCAAAAAGCCACCCGTCGGGAAGTGTTTTCGCCTTCACGGTGTGCGTCCGCTCATCGAGTGGAGGGAGCACGAACCGCGCATCAGAAAACCCGAGGTCCGACGGATACCGGCACGCCCGCGCCCACGAACACACCCACCGCCAGAACGCCTCCGCTGCGTGCGGCTTCAAGTGCCACGGTTCTTGCACGGCTGCGGCGGCGTGCATGTTCATCCCACGAATAAACTTCAGCGTATGCCTTTGCGTTTCTGCGGCCTTGATGTCGTTTAGTCGATGCGGCGTTCGCTGGCTCTGAGAAAAAAACCGCGAGAGCATATCCGAATACCCCAGCTCGCCAACCGCTTCAGACGATGTCCCTAGTTCGATGTAATCGTTCGGCGCGGCCGTCGCGGTTCCGAGCAGGCGATACGGCAGATGCGACATAGAGCACGTCACATGCTTCTGCGTGGCCCCGCTGAAATGCTTCAGGATGGAACTTTCGTCACAGACCACCCCGGCGAAATCTGACGGCTCAAAGTGGTGCAACTGTTCGTAGTTGGTGATATAGATGGTCGCTCGGCCGTTGTCGATGCCATGCCGCGCCCGCGCTGCGGCCACCCCGAACTTCTCCGCCTCACCGATCATCTGCGCCCCGACCGCAATCGGGGTCAACAGCAACACGGGTTTATTCGTGCGCTCCACCACGTTCTGCGCCCACGCGAGCTCAATGGCGCTTTTCCCGAGCCCACAATCCGCGAACACTGCCCCACGTCCGCGACGCACACACCAATCCACAAGATGCGCCTGGAAATCAAACAACATGGAGGGCATGAACGTCGGGGCAAACCCAAACTCGCCGCCGAGCTGAGACTTGCGTTCAATAAAACTGGCGTATGGCGTCACGCTCCCCCCTTGGGCGGCGCGGCACAGGCCGCCATGAGGCGCCGCGCGATCCACTCCGCCACTGGAACCGTGACCGCGTTGCCAAGCGCCTTGTATCGTGGTGTGTCATGACAGGTGCAGGACTGCGATCCGCGATGCCCTTCACCACAAAGGCACGTCCAGCCGTCTGGGAAGCCCTGTAGGCGTTCGCATTCCAAGGGGGTCAACCGACGCACGCCGCCGGGATATGTCGAGTTGTGGCCCTGCCCTGTGCCTCCTGGGTCAGCTCTGAGCGCGAAGGCGACCAGCGGATCGTTACCATCTCCGCGCGGGGAGCTATGCCCATGATGCCCAAGACTGGCGCTCAAGGTCGGAATCAGCGTGTCGGTGTCGTCGTCTTCGCCGCCGCAGCCGGGGCTGTTGATGTCAGTGCCGTGAGAGCGGCCTTTAAGTGTGGCGGCAACACGCGCCCGCGCCTGTTCGCCCGCCTTAGTATCCCGATCGCCGCTCTCGGGCTCAAAAAGAACCGTTTTGGCACCGTCGCCGCATCTTCGAGCACGGAGGACAACGAACACTCGGCGACGTCGTTGGGCGACTCCGAAATATCGGCTGTCCAGAATCCGGTAGGCCCGTCGAAACCCGAGTTCGGCCAGTGCCGACAGGACGGTGTGAAAGTCTCGCCCGCCGTTGGATCTAAGGAGCCCTGGAACATTTTCAAGCACCATCCAGCGCGGTTGAACTTCTCGCGCAATTCTGACTACTTCCCAAAACAACCCCGTGCGGTCCCCGCCGAGCCCTTCGCGCTTACCAGCAATGCTCACGTCTTGGCAGGGAAACCCGCCGACCAACGCGTCCACCGTTGGCGCGTCGGTCAACGTCGTCACGTCGTCAAAGCACGGCACGTCGGGGAAGCGCCGCGCCAGCACATTGCGGCAGAACGGCTCCCGCTCGCACATCCACGCGATGTCAAAGCCAGCCCTGCGGAAGCCTTCATCGAACCCGCCGATGCCTGAAAACATGCTCCCCACCCTCACCGCGTCCTCACCGTGTCCGCACAGGCCCGACAGATCCAGCCCTCGCGAGGGACCGTCAGGCTTGCTATCAAGCCATTCCATGACGTGATTGTCTTTCCGTGCTGGATGGCGTAGTCGCGCTCCTTGACCGCTCCAGTGCTCGTCTCCCATCTGGGCATCATCAGGACATGCGTGCAGTGGTCGATCACGGCAAAGTCATAGGCCAGCCACGTCTCCCAATCGACAGCCGTCCACGCCGTTGGGAATGCGCCGCCAAGGTGCGGGCAGAACGCCGGGATGCCAGCCTTCAGGCAGTCGAGATAGACCCGCAGGCCAGCCGCCACGTTCTCTTCGACGGTATAGCCGTGCTTGGCCGTCATCGGGCCGGAGATGTAGACAAATAGATCGCGCCTCATCGGTTATTGCCTTCCCCTGTCTGGTCATCCTCGTGGAGATCCACCAGCACGGTATCTGTCGCCACCAGCCACGCCACGAGCGCCACCAGCGCCTGCACCTGCGCCGTCGAGACAGAGGCGGTGAGGGCGGCGACTGCATCGCGTAGAACCGTGTGAAACTCAGCACGCCGCTTCCCGCACCACTCTTGCCACGCGGTCTCTCGACGCTGCTGGTGAGCATCCCCGCCTGACATCTCTAGCGGCTCAGATTTGCCCGGAGCCATGAACCCTGTCTCGCGGTAGAACCGTTCGGCGTCGTGCTCGAACCGCTCGGAATAGCCCATCTCGTCACGGGCGAGCATGTCCCGCAACTGCTCCACGAGGGCGCGGCGATCAGGGGCGGTCATCGCGTTACTCGACTGGCTCATGGCACCAACCAGAAACACTTCGCCTCGCCGGTTCTAGCTGTGTCCATTTGCACGTCACACGCCAGACGGTGCCACGGCTCATCGTGGAGCGTCACAATGACCTGAAGGCCAGTCGTGAATGGCGGGGCCAGAATCGCAGGCTGAAGGGTTATCCACGACAGCCGACTTGAGGGTTGATCCGGTGGCTGTTCGCATCCAGCCAGAAACAACACGACTATAAGGATCATCTTCATCCAGTGGTTCCTCACGGCTGTCCCTCCTTCGGGAGCGCGGCATCACCGGCGAGTGGTTTCCACATCCGTTGAACACGTTACCCACCATCCCCCAATTCCCCTAGCCACTCAATCGCGCGTTTGCACGGGCCGGGGATGTCCTCCAGTTCGCTCAGCGCCTCCTCGAACTGACCCTTCAGCAGCGCCTCGTGTGCCGCATACGCACTGCTGATGATGCTGTCGATCCGCTGGCCGATGTCCTCGCGGAGTTGATTGTCGCGGTCGATCGCCGACGCTTTCATGTATCCCATTACGCGTCCTTTCCAGGCGGGTCGTTGAAATGGACACGCCGACACGTCGCGCATCCGCTGTTGTGCTTTTCCCCAACGCGGGAGACGGTATCGCCGCATTCGGGACACATAGACCTGCCATCTTTGCACTCCGTGAGGGCAGCGCTGAGCCGATCGGCCCACCCTCGCATTTCGCGTGCAGCCTCCCTGGCGTTGTGATCATCAGAATCCATCAGCATTGACTGCCCGCTGCAGGATAGCTCCTGCTCCACCTCCCGCACCACGGCTGCGAGCGTGGCGAGGCGGGCTTCGGCCATCAGGCGTCCAGCGTCGTAACACTCTCGACCGTAAGCGTTTAGCATCAACCGTTCGCCGCTTGGCCTTTCTGCTGGCATTTGCCTGACCAGTGCATCTCTCGCCACGGTCGTGTCATAGTCATGCTTCGCCATCTACGTCCCTCCCTCTGCCGGGTCCGGGCGCGGCAGGTCGCTGGTTATGGCTGATTCCCTTGGAACTGGGGCGTCCACGGACCCTTCCTTTGGACTGCTCCTGCGCTCCACGACCTCGCTCCCGTCCAACATGCGCCACGCGATCTCAACTAAGTCCCCCGCAGCGGCCTTCACGCGAAGCAACTTCGGCGGTAGCGTCGGTCGGACGCTGTGACCGACATGCCAGTGGTCTCGCATCTCTCGGCACCGATATGGCTCCAACGTGTCAGGCGCGACCGCCGCGCCCTCTCGGCGCATCCGCCGGATCGCCGCCGCCGCCATCTTTCGAGATGGATACTGGATCTTGCCGCGGCACCCGGACGCCCACGTATTGCCGGCCATCGGCGTTTGATGGCCTACGCCACCCGAACGTCTTCGGCCCGCGGCCCCTTCTCCCCTGTGCGCGCCTCGAATGTCACCGCCTGCCCCTCGGTGAGCCCGTCGAACGTCCCGAGCCGTACGGCGGAGCGGTGAAAGAAATACTCCTCGTTGCCGCCGGTGGCAATGAACCTGAATCCACGATCACGTACGAGCCGCTTAATTGTTCCGCTGGCCATTTAGTTGCTCCCTTGGTGAGTTATGCTGCCTGCCGGCAGTAACGAAATACCGACGCCGCGACGAGTGCCCGTGTATCTCAGTTAGTGATAACCGCGCATCGAGGATTGCTACCTCGACGCTGCCCTGCCGGCAGAGGCAGTAGGCGTCGCGCACGGTCCCTGGCACGCGCACGATCCACGCGACCGGCTTCGCGGCACTACCGCTCAGGACCGCCCGACCGTCTACAACGGCGCGCGTATAGAACTGCTCGACGGTCATCGTTCGCGCGCCTCCCGCACCATGGCCCGCAGGACGCCACCGGGCGCGCCCATCGGCGCCAGGACCTCCGCCGATAACTGCCGAGGCCGCAGGCCGAGATGCGGGACGATCTCGACATCCCAGTCATAGCGTAACCGCACGATCCTGCGCCCGACGCTCGGCGTCACGGCGCGCGCGTGCGCCAGTCCGCCCAGCCCGCCCTCGACTGTGACCACTAATACGGCGTCCGCTAGGTCCGCATTCAGTGCCGTCGCGTGATAGAGCAGCTCGATGGCCACCCAGGACGGCGTCGCACGTCTTGGCGGGTCTGTACGCAGCCGTTGGGCATACAGGACACGATTGCACCATGAGGTATGCCACGCGTACCGTTCCGTGGCGATCCGATCGCGCTCTAGGATCTGGAATTCAGCCATGTTAACCGATTAACACGCGTCCATTTAATTGATGAACCGCGATCCCGCCAACCAGGTCGTACCGTCGTCGTCGACTCCTGGTTGTCGTCCCTTGACGTGATCGTTCTCTTCGTCCTCGTCGTCGCTCGTGCCTGGCTGCGGCACCTGGACATAGCGCATCTGGGCCGCGAGCGCCTCATGCCACCGCTGGCTACCAGCGCGCGCGATCAGCGTCCAATCTGGTTTCTCCATCCGCGTGATCGGCTTCGCGCCCTTCTCGGCGATGAGCCGATGCACCGGATCGCGCTTATCTTGGCAGCGCCGCGCGATCCACGCCATCCAGTACGCCAGCAGCCACGGCACCGCGACGACACCGCATCCGAGTAGTACGAATCGCATCACTGCCACCTTCCTGATAGTTTACGGGTGGATACGGCGCCTGCCGCATCCCGACCGGCCACGATCTCTTCTTCTCCCCATTTACGCCGTCTTTTCAGAGGTCAACCCTCCAGCGCGCCAAGCGCGCAACAACACACGTGGTTTGCAGGCGCGGCCACTCGCCATCATGGACCTGTAGCTCGTGCTCCTGCCCTCGCCTCGACCCACTCGGTCAGCGCAAGCATGCGTTCTCTACGCTCATAACGTTTAGTGAAGACCTATTTCTATTCTGTCTCCCAGCGCGCGTAGTCGATCGTCGCTGATTGTTTACATGATTGCTTTCTTTATGGCATTCCCGGCAACAGAAGTGCCTTCCGTCTGTTCTGTCCAAGCTCACGTTGAACTCCTCAAGCGGCTTCACCGTCCGGCACCGTCCACAAATCTTATCGGTATTCGGATCACCTCCTGCTCGTACAACACGCATCCGAACATGGAGAAGCTTATGATAGGCAGCATCTTGACAAATCACTAATGCGGACGCTGGATGCTTGGTGCCATCAGCATGATGGATAACACTCCCGACTGGGAGCGTTTTTCCAAGGGCTTGCTCAGCCTTAACGCGATGTAGCATTTCACCACCATTGCCACCAATACGCTTGTACCACTTCATTGATTTCTACTCCCAGACTGGTTTCGGTGCTCGACACTCTACGAGTGCGATGAGATGTCGCTTCCACCGTCGGATCGCCGCAAGCGTCTCCGACGACAAATCCGGCTTCCGGCCATCCACCCCGCGCACGCGCAGCGTCGGCGCGTCCGTGCCGTCTCGATGCACGGACAACGCGCAGCCGGACTCCTCCAAATGCCAACCGACCTTGAGCGCCGCCAGTGGCACCGTATAGCCCTGCAGGTCGACCAGTTCGCCGTCCTCAGAAGTCGAGGCCATCGTCGCCCTTTCGTATGTCGCCCTGCGCGCTGGCGGCGGACCCTGGCGCCGAGGCCGCTACGCTGATCGTGTCGCCAGACTTCGCGAAATCGCGCCGATGCGTCGCCACGGCCGCGTAGATGGCCTTCTGCGTCACCGCTAGATCCTCTGCGGCGCGCTTCACGGTGCGCTCCCCGTCCTCCCGCAGGAGCCGCAGGAGCCGCTCCGGTACGGGCATGAGCGCGGCCAAGTCTGGCACGGCGTAGATGTCGGTCCGCTCGACCGCGATACGCTCGTGCGAGAACCGCAGCACGTACGCGCGCGGCGCATGTTTCGCTGTCGTATTACCCTTGTCATGGAAGACCCCGACGTGCATCACATCGCGATCGTCCTGCTGTGCGGCATACACGTACCATGACGACCTGGCTCCGGCGCGATAGAACGTGCTGCCGAAGATCGTCGGACGCTTGCCTTCCTCGACATTCTTGGTGACGTGCGCGACATGCAGGCTCCCGACGCCGATCCGGCGCGCGGCCTCGAAGTACCGCGTGGCCACTTCCTGCGTCCCGGCATCGCCATCGGCGGCGAAACCCATTGAGTCGCAAACCATGTATCTGCAGCCGTGGTCCGCCACGAGCGCCTCCAGCCGCTCTGCGTCCTTAGACATCGGCCGGTCGCAACGCACGTAGTGCAGATCGGAAGGCATGTGCTTGAACAGCCTACGGAACCGCTTGCGCTGTTCAACCGCTGAGAACTCCCAGTCCGCGTACATCACCGGGATGCCACGGCCGGCCAGCGTGCCAGCAACCCAGAGGGCCAGCATGCTCTTCCCGGACGCCGAATCGCCGTACAGCACCATTGGCAGGTCCGGGAGGACGACGAGGCCATTGACATCCCACGCATCGGCGGCCTGCTCTTCCGGCTCCGACACATCGACGAGCCGCACCGGCGGTGTCCCGGCATCTACGGCGGCCAGCGTCTCAACGACGAATTCCTCCAGGAGTCCATACCAGTCGATGTCCTTGTCACCACTGCGTTTCTCCAGGATTTTCGCGCGCGCATCACGGGCGTTCACCGAACTGAGGTCGAGGTCGCCAACGTGGATTAAGCCGTCGCGGAAGTGCTTCGCCGCCGGGAATAAGTCGTCTACCGCCACGCGCAGCTCGCCCCATGCCTTGTGACTCTCGCGGCGAAGATGGTGGACCTCCAGCCGGACGTGCGCGGCACGCGCCGTTATCCGATACCGGCGATGCCCCAGGGCCTCGAACACGCGATCCGGCCCTTCTCCCTCCGGTGCCCAGGCGGGCGCGTTCCGCATCAGCGCGACCAGCTCCTCCTTCGCGTGCGTCGCCAGGTAGGTGCTGAGGTCGCCGTGCTCCGGAACCCCCGGCAGGTGCACCACCCGCACGCCCAGCTTCGCCGCGTGACAGGTCCGCGCCACCGCCTCCGCATGCTCTCGGCCGGGCGCATCGTTGTCCGGGATGACCGCAACGCGCTGCACGCCGGCCTGCCGCAGCTGCTCCACGTACGCGTCGCGCCACTTCCCGGCGCCCATCGCGTTGCAGGTCGCCGGTAGCCCGAGCGCCCAGGCCGCCTCGGCGTCCTTCTCGCCCTCGACGACGACGACGGCCGGCTTCCCCTGCAGCTCGGGCCACCTGTAGACGCACAGTTCCACGCCATTCAGCGACCATTCCCAGTCGCCCTTGCCGTCCGGCTTCCTTTGGCGGAACGTCTTGGGAATGAATCGGACGACCTGATACCGTACCTCGCCGTCCAGGCCGCGGTAGTCGTAGGTCGCGACGATCTCCTTCTTCTCCGGCTTCTCGCGCGGCGGAAACAGGTCGGCCAGCTCCAGCCCGAGCGCCGCCACGACGGCCTCCGTCGTGCAGCCAGCGTGGCACTTGAGCAAGATCGCGCCGTCCTGCCCCTCCTTGACGGAGAGCGACGGTGTCTTGTCCTCGTGTGCGGGACATTTGGCGTGCCACTCTTTGCCGCTCTCCTTCGCATAGGGCAGCTTGGCGAGAAACTCACGCAGCGTCATGATTCGCCTTCCGCTGATGTGGACACGTTCCAAACGCCGCGCGAGCACAGTTACAGTTGAAGCATAAGATTTGATATTGGCCCTTTGGCCAGCCCTCTCTCCGAAGCCTCGCCATGATGAGAACAGATCGCCCACTACTATCACGACGTTCCACTGCGCCATCATCGTTGACATGATCCAATGTCAGAAAATCTGGTTCTGCCTCACCACAACACGCGCAGCATCCTCCATACGCCGCGATCATCTGTAGCTTCAGCCGTTGTCGATTTCTTATGCCGGCTGCGAGACTCGCACTGTGGCAGGTATCACACAATTTAATATCAAGGCGTTCGCGCTGTTGAGAACAATAGGCACATAACCCGCGTTCCACTTTCTCTTTCCGTTTCTGTTTGAACCTATGACCTGCGGCTCGCACCTGATCCCTCCGTGCTCCTATATATCGTCGGGGATTGCGTTTCTCCCACTCGCGCATTGATTCAGATAGACATGACTTACACCGGCTTGAACGTCCAGGCCTATTGCTACGACGCTGAAAAGCAGAAAGCGGCTTCCGTGCGCCGCATTTCGTGCATGTTTTCTCAGCGAGGACATCCTGGAGCGTCACTGACATGCCACGATCTCCGGTTCACGTGCGCGAAGTTTCCATAGGTGGATGCACCGCGTCGTCGCCGGCGGCAGCGGGTAGTCGAGGAACGCGCGCCGCGCGGGCGCGAGGCTCGGCCGCTTCACGCTGTAGCCTTTGACCTGCACAAGTACGTAGCCATCGTTGTTGACACCCATGAGGTCAGCCCCGAGCTGGTCGCGCTTGTGGCTGAACATCCCTCTCGGCGTGAACATGTTGCGCACGATCTCCAGGTCCACGACGACGTATCCCTGCGACTCCAGCCAGCGTCGCGATCGCGCCTTCCACGCCGCCCCCCTACTCACATTGCTGGGCATAAGTTAACCGGTTAACGGCCTCAGAACGGAATATCAGAATCGTCAGGTGCGACCGGCGCCGCCTGGCTGCCAGCGTCCGCCTCGTCGGCCTCCGGCCGCCGCTGGTCCTCGCCGCGCGACTTCCCGCCACCGCCGAGCAGCGTGACACGCTGCGCCTTGATCTCCGTCGTGTACCGGTCGTTGCCGTCCTTGTCCTGCCACTTCCGCGTCTGGAGGGAACCCTCGACGTAGATCTGCTTCCCCTTCGTGAGGTACTCCTGCAGGCTCCGTCTTGCCCCACAGCACCACGCGGTGCCACTCCGTCCGCTCCTTCTTCTCGCCGCTGTCCTTGTCGTTCCACGTCTCCGTCGTGGCCATGTTCAGCGTCGCCACCGCCGCGCCGCCCTGCGTGTAGCGCAGTTCAGCGTCCCTTCCTAGATGGCCCACGAGTATCACTTTGTTTACGCTTCCCACGTTGTCCTCCGTCACGTCGCACGTCCTCGCGCAACGTGTCCTGCTTCACTTGCTGCGGCAATTTCGCGATCACATCACACGGGTGACACCCCGCGCCGCCGTTCTCCTTACTGTTGTCGCAGGGACCGAACGCGCACCCAGGCACCTATCGTAGATCCTCGTGCGCCCGCATCGTCTCGGTATTCCGGCCGATCAATACGCCCGCCGTGCGAAGATTCGCGAGTGAGTTCTTGAACCCGCCGCTGTACTCGTAATTGGTGACCTCGCAGAGACGCTGCGCGTCTAATCCATACGTGTGATCAAGTAGCGCGGCCAAGATCGCCCGCTCGCACTTCCCGAACGACGGATGCGCCAGCCAATAACTGGCGAGGTCTCGTCCAGATGGGAGCGGATCGTAGGCGCCGAGCGCCACACGACCATCGTCCGTGATCACCATCGCGCCAGTATTCTCCCCATCCATATATCCAGCCTGTCGTAACGCCGACAGGCTGTTCTTGAAGCCGCCCGAGTAGCGATACCGTGAGAGCAGCGTGAGCTTGCCAGCGGTGCAACCGTCCTCATGTTGCGCCAGTACCGCCAAGATGGCCCGCTCGCACTTGCCGAGACTCACGTGTCCGTTATCCCGATGAACTGGCCGGACGGTTCGCGCGTCTGGGCGACCCACGCTCATCGGGCCTTGCACCGCTGTCTGTACGTGGGTATGTCGTGGCGCGGAAGGCACTGGCTGCCTGGTCAGCGCGACGGCCGCCTTGACGTCCTTCCACGCATTCTGAAACTGGCCGGTCAGGTCGAACAGCTTGTTCGACAGATCGCCCAGTCGACCTTCCAAGGCTTCGAGCCGCTTGATCTGTCCGTCCTTGAGGACCGGCTTCTCGACCACTTGACGAATCGGCTCCGTTGTCGGATTCGCTTGCGCGTCTCCCTTCGCAAGCTGCCGCTTCAGGTCGGCGATCTGCTTCCGCAGCTCGCGCGGATCGTCCGCCTTCGCCTTCTCGATGCTGGCCGCGATCTGCTCGCCGAGTTGCTCTAGGTCTGCCTTCGCCAGCGCCGTCGGCTTAATGGCCCTCGCGCGCTGCGTCGGCGTCGAACTCGCGTCATAGGTGTCGCGCTTTGAAATATGGACCTGCTCGGCGATCCGTAACCACTGCGGCGACCACACGAGCGCGTGGCCGACCTTGAGCTTCGGGAGATCCTGCATCATCTCCGCGCCGGCAGTCGTATTCTCGGCCGTCCACCCAGCGATCGCCTTCCGTTCCTGCGGGCCATTCGTCTGGAACGCGAGGAGGACTTCGACTTGATTCAGGACTTCTTTGGTAATAGCTTGCGGACGCTGACTGATCAGTGAAGTCCCTATCCCGTAATTCCGGCCGACCTTCCCGATATCCTCGAAGACGCCAACCATGCGCGCCTCGTCTCCGCGCACCAATTGTGGCAGGTAGGCTTGCGCCTCCTCGATAAACACGTGGCACGCCGTGCGGGCGGTCTTTTTCCGGTGGAAGAACTGCTCCGCGAACGCCGTCGCAAACCGCGTGCGCTCAGCCTTCCTGAAGTGCATTACATCGAGCACGACGGAGATGTGCTTATCGACTACCAGATCGGCCATCACTGCGCCGCTTTCTGGCCGCAGGTCGACATCCGCGTGCTCACCGCCGAAGATGTAGACGTGCGGGAACCCGATAGACTTCCCGTTGGCCGCGAGGCGCAATGACCACCAGATACCGACCCAATCGAGCGCGATGATCTGGGCACCGGCGCAGAGGAATAACTCGGCCAGACGCATCGCTGCATAGCTCTTCCCAGATCCGCTGCGACCGATGAAACCAAATTTCTGGGTCACGGCCTCGGCGGCAGGAAGCTGGAGATTATCAGCGAGTTTCATGGCTATCGCTTCTCCGACGCCTTACACCGGATGCCGCGCGACTCCAACTCGCTCAGTAACTTGTCGCGTTGGCCCTCGCTGTCGCAGAACGCCACGCACACCCAGGTCGTCACCGGCTGGTCGCCGTTCGCCTTGATCGCGGCCTTCAGCCGCGAGACCGGCCAGGGCTCAACGACCCCTTGTCGCTCATCGCCTTCGGCCGCACGATCTAGCCATTTCTTTTGATCTCGTGGAGGCAAGCGCGCAACCGCTTGGTGGTGAGAATAATCGAGGACGTCAAGGCGCCGGATGCCTTGCGGGACTTTCTCTGCCGTCCATTCATAGGCTCGTATAGTGCTTAGTGACCATCCTGTTCTGTGACTGATGATCTGATCCGCGCGTTCACCCCACCGCTCACGGAAGTAGCGCATCGCATCGCCAACGCACATCTGAATCGTGCGCTCGACCGTAAGGAAAGTTTCCCAGAGGGCCTCGCAGGCCTCGAATGAGGGCTTACCTTTGACAATAAGTCCCTTCGGCGTCGCCTCGAAATATTCGCCGAGCCCTACAGACATGAGTGTTTCCTGCACAACCGATAGATCGGATGTCACACAGACCCTCTCCGTGTCGCGTTTTCGCGGCGCCGCGCCCATGCCAACTGATGGGCACATTTAGATGAGCACGTCTCTTGTCCGTACTGACGATATTCGAACGTCGCGCTACACACCTTACATGATCGTCTACGGTCCGCCTTACCATGACGCTTCCATCTAGCAAGGCTTGATTTGCGACCATTGGCGCGGCCAGCTTCGCTCTGCGCCCATTTCCTAATACCAGCATTTCGCTTTTCAGCCACGACTTCGCTTCGAAGTCGTTCGTTCTGTGCCATCCTCTTCTCAGGATGTTCTCGATAGTGCGCCTTTACGCTGGCCGCCCGCTTAGCGATTATCTCTGGGGCTTGTTTTTTGCCGCGCAATGATGCGCTGATCGCAGCCTTTACTTCTGGAGTGCGCACCTTCCCGCGATTGCCGTTGCCAATGTTTTGTTTCTGCTGCTCAGTGAGATGTTTGCGGGCCGGACAGCCTGCAATCTCAGCGACGTTGTAGAGACATCCCCATAGGTCTATCCACTTCTGTTCAGCCTTCAGAAGGCTCACTCTATCGTTCGCGGTTAGTTCGAGTACGAACGCGCCATGCTCGCCGTGCTTCGTCCATGCCCGCTGGAAATGCTGATTGGTGTGACGACCGCGCTGAAGCAGACATCGATGAACAGCGTAGCGCTTCGCGATGTTACGACTGCTCCCGATGTAGGCCGTTAGAGTCTTGGGATCCATAAACGCATAGACGCCTGATTGCTTGCATGTCCATGCCGGAATACAGTCACCAGATGCAATCCTCTGGAGCGTCCGCAACGTCTCCCCGAGCGCGTCAAACGCCTCAAAGCTCGGGCGCCCCTTGACGACCAAGCCGCACGGCGTGATCTCGAAGTGCTGCCCCATGGAGACCGTCTGCAGTTCCTGCTGTGCGACGCAGCTCATGCCGCTACCATCTCGAATATGCTCAGCACCCGGACGCGGTGGTTCGTTGACCGTTGAATAAATATCCGACCGACCGTCACCCATTGCGTCTTGTTGTGCATCGGCCAGCACACATCCAGCCAGGCGAGATGCCCTCCAGGGCGCACCACTTCGGCGAGCGCGCGCGTCACCTTTCCGCGCACGATCATCTGCGTCCCATACTTGGCCGCATCCGGCGTGGAATACGGCGGATCGGCGCAGCCGAGGCGGAACTTCGGCTTCTTCTTCATAAACGCGGGCAGCTCCAGCACGTCACAGCTAAGCTCGGCGTCCTGGTGGCTGTCGCAGCGGACGTACGGTCCCGGCGGCAAGGACCCGCTGAATACATGCAACACGCTCGTGCCAGCGTCAGGGAAGAGCGCCATCAGCCGATCGAGGTAGCCCTTCGGATACGCGCCGTAGTATTTCGAGTGATTCCTGTAATCGTTGCCGATGACCCAGATGCCGTAGAGCACGTCGCGGCCCTGCTCGCGCCCGACGCGCGGGATGCTCTCCTGGTACCGCCGGCAGAACTCGTTCGCGGCGTACGCATCCGCGCGCTGCTGCATGGTCAGCGCGCTCACGCCGGCTCCTCCCATGCCTGCCCGTCGCGCGTGACGAACCGTAACCGTCCGTCGCAGCCCTTGTCCGTCAGGTCCTCGATCGCAAAGGCTGATCTGTCATAGCCGGCACCATCGTCTAAATGGTGGAACGCGCAAAGCATCAGGCTTCCAGCCGTCGTATGTCGCTTCCGGGCGTCCATGCGACGCGTCTGCGCACGGCTCATGCCATCGCGACGGTGTGCCCATTGGCTCTCGCCTCGACATGCGCCGAACGCCGCCACCATGCCAGCACGCATCGCTCCGTTCGACCAGTGCAGACGGCAGTGCCCGTCCCGCTCCGCCACGATCGGGCGGATCGCCTTCACGACCAGCGACTCCTTCCGTCGCCGCTGCTGCGCCTTCCGCGACGGCCTGAGCCGCGTGCGGCGGAGCGGCGTCCTGTCCTTGACGCGCTTCCTCGGCTTCGCGAACAGCAGACGTGACGCCATCTAATTGACTCGCTTCGGCGCGTCCGTCCGCCGACCACCCCGATACGCGCGCTCCATCTCCGATGACACCGTCACACCCCCTGCACGTAATTGCCGGATCACATCATCACGATCTGTGCCGTGCATCATGATCACGTTCTGCACGAGGCCGAGTGGCGACGCCGCCTCGTAGGTCATCGTCATGCCCTCACGCATTCCGGCGATATCCTCGTCGGTGATCGCGACGAGCAGCGTGCCGCCGTTGCCCATGCCGACGATCACAGCGGCAACTCCGTCTGGTTCGGATCTCGGACCAGGACTTCTATCGCCCTCGCGCCCTTGGGATGATCGATGGCCGTGAACAGACAGCGATCACCGACCTTTAGGTGCTCGAACCGCACCGACGACATCTGCAGCCCGCTCGCATTGAAGTAGATGCGCTCGCCATCATTGGCCTCGATGAACCCGTAGCCGCCACCCTCGCCGAACTCGCTCTGGAAGAGCGCCGATATCCGCCCGGTCACGCAGGCCGGCACGATCCCTCCAGATCCCTGATCGCATCAGTCAGCATGTCTCGCACGAGTCGTAGACGGTCGACCTTCGCGCGCGTATCGCAGCCAGGCGGCAGCCGAATCTCCGCTTCGAGGCTGTTCGTGAATGCGAGCCTGAATAGAATCGGCCACGTCTCGTCGGCGATGCGGCGCGTCGGGCCGACGTGCAGCGTTCCGTGCGTCGCCATTAGAGCGCCATCTCCCCGGCCGTGACCTCGCCGGATGGCGGCGCGGCGCGGCCGATGGCGGGATCCGGCGCTGCCGCCGCCTCGGCGGACGCGCGACGTGTCCGCGCCGATGCATTCTTCACGATCAGCGTCTCCTCGCCAGGCTTCCGCACGAGCGTGATGCCGGCATGCGTCCACGTCCGCTTCTTGTGCTCTTGCAGGAGGCTCAGCGCCGCATCCTGGAACCCGTGCTCCTGCGCCTTCATCGCGTTGATCTCCGCGCGCGCATCCGCGATGTTCACGCAGATGTCGTCGAGCGGCCCGATCCGCACGTCCTCCATGCCGGGCAGTGCGGCGTCGCGCTCTGTCCTGCGCCGGATCGGACCTTTCCGCAGTACGCGCTCCGCCTCACGACGTGATTGCTTCGGCCTCGCCTTCTGCTTCTTCGCCATCACCACTCTCCTTCCTGTCGATGATTTAGATCCTTGACCTTCCGAGCACCACACCGACGACAGTAGTAGCCGACCGAAAGGTTGACCCGATTTTTGACCTCGACCTGCGCCGAACGCTTGCACGCATCGCACTTCGGTTTCGGCAGCGGCCGAGAATATGCCGGCATCAGAACAGGCCGTCCATGACGAGCAGGACGCCAATCGCCACCCCGGACGCTGCGCCGAGCAATAAGGTGATCGCGATGTTGCTCACCCCTTCCTCCGGCCGTACAGGTACCCCGCCGCGCCACAGACCACCACCGCCGCCAGGATCGCCAGGTATGCCCACGTCATGCCGTCCTCCTTGCTCGTCAGCCGCCAGGTGCGTCGTGCCGCACCCCAGGCACGTCCATGACCCGCGTGGCCGCGTCCAGAGATTCGTCCCGCACCAGCATCGTCCCGGTCGCATCGCTGCTCTCTCCCTCCGTCCCGAATAGCTCCCCTTGTAATCTCGGTCTCGGTGGCGCGCTCCCGTGTCCGGCCCCGTTGCAGACGCAGCGGCACCGCTTCGCCGACGACCGCGCCTCTCGGCACCGCCAGCCGCAGCGTCGCGCGCGCGACTCCATAAGCATCACCTCGTCGGCTGCGGCACCGAGTCCGCGCCAGTGCGGACGGCACGATCGTCCAGCACCAGCGCGTCCGTGCCGCGCACGTGCTCCAAGCGCGGCTCGTCGAACCACTGGATCCCGATCATGTCGCCGTCCGGCTTCCGCGCCGGCTGCACACCGTACGTGTTGCACCCGCTTAGGTGCTCGGCTCGCCCGATCACGCGCCCCTTAAACCCGGTTACGCGGTCCGACACCATCTGCCCCAACCCGAATGTGAAGTCGCTCATGCTGCCCTCCGAATCCCTGCTACCTGCCCGTCGCGCACCTCTACGATTGCATCAGCGAGATCCGCGAGGTCCGGCTGATGGCACACGAAGAGACACTGGTCCGCGCCGCTCAACTCCAGCATCTTCCGCAGCATGGCCGCATACCGCGGTACGTTCTCAGGCGAGAGCGCCCCGGAGCACTCGTCGCGCCAGAGTGTCTTCAGCCGGATACGCGATCGCATATTGACGTAGATCGCCAGCGCCGCGCGGATCGCCTCCTCGACGATCACGCGCTCGCCACCAGACAGATCGCCGATATCCCTGGCCTCACCGCCGTGCTCCTGATCGCTGACCTCCACGCTGAACCGCTCCTTGAGATCCTTGCGGTCGGCCGTCGCCACCTGCGTGACGAAACTGACCGCGAACCGACTGCCGTAGCCGACTTCGAGTAGTTCCGTCGCGAGGCTCGATACCGTCGGCCCGGCCGCATCGATCTCCAGACGCTGGATCCCGTCGCGCCCGAGCGCCTTCGCCAACGTCTGCCACGCCAGCAGTTCGTCCTCGACCGTCCGCAGCCGCCGTGCCGTCTCGTCGGCCTGCGC
>Ga0209417_1003166_pt1 | contig 22800 bp, 20 predicted proteins | sample RifGroF2_FD_184002 | JGI IMG/M metagenome (GOLD analysis project Ga0209417, IMG submission 184002) | Groundwater microbial communities from Rifle, Colorado, USA - Groundwater F2 (SPAdes) (version 2) | ecosystem: Environmental > Aquatic > Deep subsurface > Groundwater | place: Rifle, Colorado... | reverse complement strand
GTGGATAGTCTGAAATTTACTTTATAATTCATCGAGTTAAGGCATTTATAACCTTGTGGTTATCCGGGCTCAATTAAAGTAGATAAGTTGTTAAAAAGGTGGGGATAAAATTAACCTGAATTTTACGTGCCCCTAAAAGGGGGCTTATCAGCACGATTTGAACAGGTTATTCACAGGTTTTTCGTTTTTGATTTTTGTGAAAAGTTTATTTCTTGGGCTTACGCGAAAAGATGAGAGGTGTAAGCCCAATCCGAATTTACAGCCGTCAGAAGCAATTTTATTAAAGTGGACGGGGCAAGACTTGTTCAGTTAGATCTACTCCATGCGGCGAGGCAACTTCAGTTGGAGATTCTGTTCCAAAAAAAGCCAGATTTAAATAGAGGGACGGTAATTCGTCAAAAATAATGCTACTTTGTTTAGCGTTAAATCGTTTTAAAAACAGGGTTAATTCTTGACCATCTGGTATGAAATTTTTCAGCCTATTGACGCCTAAAGAATAGAAAATTAGTTTTGTAATTTGAGCCAAATGTTCACTAATTTGTTTTGCAATTTGAGCAAAATGTTTATTCGAGGGATTGGAATCAATGATGGCTTTAAGGTCCTTAAACAAGGATTCGAATTGCTCTTGAGTTTGAATGAGGGCAGTAAAAATTTTGGCAACGGCTCTTTGTTTAAAAGGATACTCATTCAATGAAAGCAAAACTTTAAAAAAATCTTGATTACTTTGAATAGTCTCGGCGATCCTGTCTATTTGGCCAAAATTTTGAGTGATAACCGCTACGATGTTTGATCGTAGCGGATCATCTATATTTAAAACAGATAAAATCGCAAGGAATCTTTGGACATCTGTAATACTAAGGCTAGTAAATAAGGCTTGTTGTTCAGGATTTTCTTGCAAATTGGAGAAAAGGCGAATGAATGTAGCGGTATCGTTGACATAAAGCTGGGCAAAAGCTTCTTGCTTATCATTGTCAGTCAAAGTAAACAAGGTACAGAGGAACTTCTGCTCGTCTTCCGTTGGCGTTGGGTTAAAAAAATCGTCTAAGAATTGCATAGTCATAGTCATATCCGCTTTTTATTATTGATTAATTTGTTATTGACTGAACTCAAAACATCGCCGTTCCGTTCAATATAGAACAATTTTTCAAATCCGCTCAAAAAATATAGATTTTTTTTAAAAAAATCATACAAAATTGCCGATAAAACCAAAAATCATCTTTCACTTTTGATGCTCCGCATCCATAATTCGCGCGGGGAGAATTTGGGTATGGCGACAAAATTACGCGTTTTTCGTAACAATCAGTTTACTAATTGGCAATTCAATGTGTGGGATGTTATTGCGCTTTCGCTTATTTTTTCAGTTTTGATTATGCTTGCATGGACGGCGATGCAAATGTCGGCGCCCTATCATGTGGGCCAAGCGCTGCCGGTTTCTTTAAATCCAAGAGAATTGCCCTATTATGCATTGTGCACGGTGTCTCGTATGCTGATTGCATTGGGATTTTCGTTATTATTTACGTTTACCGTATCTACATTAGCCGCGCGCAACAAACATGCAGAACGGCTGATTATTCCTTGTATAGATATCTTACAGTCGATGCCGATCGTCACTTTTTTAGCAATTTCCGTTGTTCCCTTTATTCGACTGTTTCCGAATAGTTTGCTCGGGCCCGAATGCGCCTGTATTTTTGTCGCATTTACGTCGCAAGTGTGGAATATGGCGCTCGGATTTTATCAAAGTTTAAAAACGGTGCCGTATGATTTGCGAGAAGCGAGCGCGATGCTTCAATTATCTTCCTGGCAGCGTTTTTGGCGACTCGATGTGCCGTTTGCCATGCCAAGCCTCGTTTGGAATATTATGGTATCGATGTCAGCGACATGGTTTTTTATTGTCGCAACCGAAGCGATTGAGGTCAATAATCAAACAATTTTATTACCAGGAATAGGCTCTTATGTTTCCGTTGCGATCACCCAAAAGAATATAACGGCAATTGCTTATGCTATCTTAACAATGCTTATCGTCATCTTTCTTTATGATCAATTGCTATTTCGTCCGCTCGTTTTATGGAGTGAAAAGTTTAAATTGGATGGAAAAGAAGAAGGCGTTTATAAACCAAAGTCTTTTTTGAATTATCTTTTTCGCCAGACGCGATTTTTTCGGTGGGTCGGTGAAGGGATAGAGTCATTTGGTGACGTGATTATCAATCTACCTTTTCTTCGTACACCTTCGGCGCCTAAACAAACCTTTGCGGCACGTTCGCGATCGACCACCCTACTGATTTATGTCTGGTACATCTTACTTGCCACGGTAGGATTGGTATTGCTCTCCCTCTTGTTGCGATTCGTATTTAATACGCTGACGATAAAAGAAGCATTACATGTGGTTGTGCTAGGCTCTTATACCAGCTTGAAAATTGTAGTGATGATTATTTTATGCTCGTTTCTTTGGGTGCCTATTGGTGTTTGGATCGGATTGCGTCCGAAGGCCGCTTATATTGTTCAGCCCATTGCGCAATTTTTAGCGGCATTCCCTGCTAACTTGCTTTTTCCTGTAGCCGTTATTTTAATTGCGCATTATAGTTTAAACACACAAATTTGTTTAACACCGCTCATGGTGCTTGGCACGCAATGGTATATTTTATTTAACGTGATTGCGGGAACGACGGCAATTCCTAAAGATTTAATTCAGGTGACACAAAATTTAGGGGTTAAAAAACTACTGTGGTGGCGACGATTTATTTTCCCGAGCATTTTCCCTTATTTTATCACGGGGGCGATTACGGCGGCGGGGGGTGCTTGGAATGCGAGCATCATTGCGGAAGTAGTGGATTGGGGCAATATCACGCTCATAGCGCCGGGCATTGGTGCTTACCTTTCGCAGGCAACCAAAATCGGAGATTTCCCGCGCATTGCCTTGGGCATGGGCGTCATGTGTTTATACGTGTTGCTGTTTAACAGGCTCATTTGGCAGCCCTTATATAATTTAGCGGAAAAACGTTTTCAAATTGATTAAGAGGATCGCGCGATGCTGTCATTTAAGAAAAAATCGATTTTCGAACTCAAGCGAGTTCGAAAAGTCTTTAAAAAAGAAGATGAGCAAGAGCTATTGGTGCTCGATAATATCAATTTCCGTATTCATGAAGCGGAAATTGTGGCATTGCTGGGCCGATCGGGGTGCGGGAAATCGACTTTATTACGTATTATTGCGGGATTATTACCTTGTTCGAGCGGGCAAGTATTTTATCGAGGCAATTTAGTGCAAGGGCCCGCACAAGGTATTGCAATGGTGTTTCAACATTTTGCGTTAATGCCGTGGTTGACCGTTTTACAAAATGTGGAGCTCGGATTAGAAGCAAACGGTACGCCCAAACAAGAGCGCCGTCAACGCGCGTTAAAGGCAATCGACATGATCGGATTAGATGGGTTCGAATCCGCTTTTCCCAAAGAATTATCCGGCGGGATGCGTCAACGCGTCGGTATTGCCCGAGCGCTTGTCGTCAATCCGGATTTATTATTGATGGATGAACCGTTTTCGGCACTGGATGTGCTAACGGCGGATAACTTACGCAGCGACTTACTAGATCTTTGGCATGGAGATAGTGAAAAAAAGAACAGCATTTTGCTCGTCACGCATAACATCGAAGAAGCGATTGTTATGGCGGATCGAGTGATTATTTTGGATACGAACCCCGGCCATGTGATTGCCGAGCTTAAAGTGCCTTTAGCGCATCCACGCGATCATCAGTCGCCGGAATTTTTGAAACTGGTCGATCAAGTGTATACGTATATGACAAGCCCGAGTGCGCTGGCCTCTCAATTCGAAGCGCCAGAAACCATTGATCTGGGGTATCGCTTCCCTGATGCCAGTATTTCTGAATTATCGGGGTTGGTTGAAACATTAGCTGAATTGCAGAAAGATCAAGCGGTTGACTTGCCTTTACTGGCAAGTGAATTTAGTTTGGATATTGATGATTTATTGCCGCTCACGGAAGTATTGGATATTTTAGATCTTGCGACAGAAGCATCGGGGGATATTAAATTAACGGATGCCGGTAAAGCTTTCGCGGAGGCCGATATTCTAGATCGCAAGAAAATTTTCGCCGAGCACTTGTTGAAACACGTGCCGCTCATCAAATATATTTATGATGCGTTGCATGAAAAAGAAAATCATCGCGTGGCGAAAAAACATATTCTCGAACATTTAGAAGAATATTTGAGCGCTTCCGACGCAAGACGGGTGCTGAAAGTGATTATTGAATGGGGCCGCTATGCGGAATTGTTTGCCTATGATGACAAGAGCGGCGAATTGAATTTAGAAAACCCAGAATAAAAACTATAAAGGGCGCTCCTTGTGGGCGCCTGGTTTTTGAAAATAACAGAGGAGATCGTGATGTTTAAGCAATTACTTTATATGATCGGATTCACCTTATTAATCTTGGTGAGCATACCCGTTTGGCAATTCGGGCTAACCCAACTATTAGCGTTTCATAGTTATTTATTAACGCATATTGCTTCTATTTTTGCGCAAAGCAAAGAAACCGCACAATTTATCCAACGATTCGTCGCGATTATTGCTATTCCTATTTTAATTCCGGGTGTGATCAGCGGTATTTATTGGATATTTAAGCGAAGAGCAGTGCCTGGTATCGAGTTGCTTTCGTGGGCGATTTGGACGGTATTGATGACGGCATTGTTGCTTCGCTGAAGGCGAGGTATTGCAAACTGAATTTATAACCTACTTTCTTATCCCGAACTCAGGTTAAATTATTTCGCCTTGTATGTGATTTTTCATTTTCATTGCGCTAAAGGAAGTGATAACCGCCAAAATTGCAAACAGGAGGACTATCCAAAAAACCGCAAAGGAGCTTGTTTTGCTGCATAAATACCCAACCAGTAATGGAATTAGCGCCGCTAAAGCATAGGCAACATTATAACAAAATGCTACGCCAGTAAAACGAACTCTTGTGGGAAATCCTTCTGCTAGCATAACAAAATAACTCGCAGACATTGCAGCAATGATGAGTTGATATAGCAGTATGAAAATTAATAAGGCATAAAAATTTTTAAAGGCTAGTATTTTAAATAAAAAATAACCGAATAATACGATGGAGATTGCAGGGAAAAAGAGCAATTTTTTTCTGTCTACTTTATCGGAAAGCCATCCGAATAGAGGGATTAAAAGAGAAGACCACAGGTAACCAACCGTAATAACAAAATAGATGTCAGACATTGAATAATTAAAAATTTGATGCAGATATACGGGCATAGCCAAAACAAAAACAATAAAACAGGCGGGAAAAATGATAATACCTATCCCGTTCATCACTTGCCAAAAATTTTTTCTAAAGAGCTCTCTCAGGATAAAATCATTTTTTTTTTGGTTCTTGATGAAATAAGGCGTTTCTACCGCTTGTTTGCGAATAAAATAACCCGCTATAGCGAGAACGCCGCCAATCAAAAAGGGGATTCTCCATCCCCAATTAAACATTTGTTGAGTGGTGAGCGATTTTGATACGATATAAGTAATAAATGACCCCACTGTGACGCCCAGACCAACGCTGGCAATCATGAAGCTGCAATGTAGGCCTCTCTTTGCATTTCCTACATGCTCTGTCAGGAAAGTTAAAGACCCGGGTAATTCGGCGCCGAAAGAAATTCCCTGCAATACTCTAAAGAGCGCAAATATAATGGGGGCAGATAATCCTATGCTTTTGTAAGTGGGCAGCAAGCCCATAAAAGCGGTAGAAAATGCCATTAACAGCATCGAGGCTAAAAAAGTTTTTTTACGCCCAAAGCAATCCCCAAACAACCCAAATATAACGCCACCGATAGGCCGAATAAAATAACCAACGGCGAAAATACAGAATGTTCCCATGATGCCCGCATAATAATTTCCTTCGGGGAAAAATTGTTTTGCCATATAGCTCGCAAGCAGGGCATAGATTACAAAATCGTAATATTCCAATCCTGAACCAACGCTGGTTAATAAGGTTATTTTTTGTGGCTTCATAAAAAGTTGTCCCGCTCTTTATTAATAGGGGTAAACGCATTTAAATTTATTTAATAATCTTACGCAAATATTCTGGCTTAGAACAGGCTTTTTATTGTTAATGAGAGGGCCTGGATTTTTTGCTAAAGAAAGCTATTGAATCGCATTAAAAATCAAGTATGATAGCTTTTTCAATAATGACGATAATGATTCTGAATCTAAGCGGGGGGTTTCAATGTTCTCATCTGGGCTTTTGTTTTCACTTATTGCCTCAGTCATTGCTCTTTTGTACGGGCTCATTTCTGTCAGATGGATTTTAGTGCAACCTGCGGGGAATGCGCGCATGAAAGAAATCGCTTCAGCGATTCAACAAGGCGCATCGGCTTATCTTAATCGTCAATACATCACCATCAGTGTGGTGGGCATTGTTATTTTTTTCTTAATTGCTTTTGTTCCCGCTTTAGGATGGTATACCGCCATCGCTTTTGCCTTGGGTGCGATTTTATCGGGAATTGCCGGCTATATTGGCATGAATATTTCTGTTCGCGCTAATGTTAGAACTGCCGAAGCAGCACGAGAAAGCGAAGGCAAAGCGCTGCGACTTGCTTTTCGCGGTGGTGCAATTACCGGCATGCTGGTGGTTGGGTTAGGATTACTCGGCGTCGCGGGGTATTATAGTTTTCTACTGTTTACGAATCATGTGCAGGTTCTCAATGAAGAAACCATTAAACCGCTCATTGGATTAGCTTTTGGCGGATCGCTCATCTCTATTTTTGCACGGTTAGGCGGTGGTATTTTCACGAAAGGCGCTGATGTTGGCGCTGATTTGGTTGGGAAAATTGAAGCGGGTATTCCGGAGGATGATCCAAGAAACCCCGCCGTAATTGCCGATAACGTCGGAGATAACGTAGGTGATTGTGCGGGCATGGCTGCCGACCTATTCGAAACTTATGCTGTTACACTGGTTGCAACCATGTTGTTGGGTGCGCTTCGATTTGGCGACATGTCTACGGAGGCCATTACGTACCCGTTGGCATTGGGCGGCGCTGGGATTATTGCATCCATTATTGGCTGCATGTTTGTGCGCGTGAAGGTGCCGGGCAAAAAAATTATGCGGGCTATGTATCGAGGCCTTTTTGTGAGCGAATTATTGGCGATGATTTTATTTTATCCCATCACGGTTTGGCTCATGAGAAACGTATCATCTCCTTTTTATCCCAATTTAAGCACATTGCATTTGTATGGCGCTGCCTTGGTGGGTTTATTTTTAACGGCGTTGATGGTGTTTATTACAGAATACTATACGGCGACAGAATACGCACCGGTTCGACGCGTTGCGAAAGCTTCGATGACAGGGCATGCCACGAATATTATTGCTGGTATTGCCGTCTCGATGCGCGCTACCGCTTGGCCGGTATTGGCAATTTGCGCAAGTATTTTAATGGCTTATCATTTAGCGGGATTATACGGCATTGCGATCGCCGCAACGGCTATGTTATCCATGACGGGCATTATCGTTGCATTAGATGCCTACGGCCCTATTACAGACAATGCGGGTGGTATTGCGGCAATGGCTGATATGCCCGCGAGCGTTCGGCATATCACGGATCGGTTAGATGCGGTGGGGAACACCACAAAAGCGGTTACCAAAGGCTATGCCATTGCTTCGGCAGGACTCGCTGCTTTAGTTTTATTTTCCGATTATACGCACGCGTTATTAAATGTTCATCAAGCCGTTGCTTTTGATCTTTCGGATGAATTAGTCATTATTGGCTTATTTATTGGGGGGCTAATTCCCTATTTATTTAGCGCCATGGCAATGGATGCTGTGAGCCGCGCTGCGGGTGCTGTCGTGATCGAAGTGCGCCGCCAATTCAGAGATATTAAAGGCATTATGACCGGTGAGGCAAAGCCTGATTACTCTAAGGCCGTTGACTTTTTAACTAAAGCGGCGATCAAAGAAATGATCATCCCCTCTTTGCTGCCTGTAGTGATTCCTATCTTAGTGGGTGTTTTCCTAGGGCCGAAAGCGCTGGGCGGGTTATTAGTGGGAACAATTATTACCGGATTATTCGTGGCGATTTCGATGACGATTGGCGGCGGTGCTTGGGATAATGCGAAAAAGCATATTGAAGACGGGCATTACGGCGACAGAGGCAGTGAGGCTCATATGGCTGCTGTGACGGGCGATACCGTGGGCGATCCCTACAAAGATACCGCAGGTCCGGCAATCAACCCGCTCATCAAGATCGTCAATATTGTGGCGCTATTGATTGTAACGCTCATTTGATTATTGGAGGCGCCCTTAAAGCTTGAGTGTGTGAAGCAAGCGGTTAAAATGAGCATCAAGTGATTTATTACTTGATTCAATAAAAAGGGTTCGTTATCATACGCTCCATTTTTATTCGATACGATTTGTTTTATAAGAGGTTTTATAAACATGCAAACAGAAATACATCCCGCTTATGATAAAATTAAAGTGGTTTGCAGTTGCGGCAATAAATTCGAGACGCGATCGACATTAAGCAAGGAAAAAAATTCGCTGAATATTGAAGTCTGCGATAAATGTCATCCATTTTATTCAGGGCAACAAAAAATCATTGATACGGCTGGCCGTGTTGAGAAATTCAAGCAAAAATACAAAATGCCAGAAAGCAAAGCGAAAAAAGAAGAGGCGTCTAAAGACAAAGAATAATCGTCTGGCGTATCTTTTTGTTTTAAATCAGAAGCCGCAGTTTTTGCGGCTTTTTTATTTTTAGAGCGATTGATATACTGCATTGTGTTTTAAGAGATATTTGTTTTTATGAAAATTATCTTTGCAGGATCTCCTGATTTCGCCGCCAAACATTTATCGGCTTTGATTGAGGCGCAAGTAAAAATTGCCGCGGTATTAACACAGCCGGATAAACCGACAGGGCGCGGGAAAAAAAATCAAGCAACGCCCGTGAAGGAAATAGCATTAAAACACGAACTTCCTTTCTATCAGCCAACGTCGTTAAAAACGGAAGAGGCTTTGATTTGGTTTAAACGTATGGCGCCCGATGTGGTTATCGATGTGGCTTATGGTCTGATCATTCCTTCGTCAATACTGGCGCTTCCCCTTTTTGGATTTTTAAATGTTCATCCATCATTATTGCCGAGATGGCGCGGCGCGGCGCCTATTCAACGGGCGATTTTAGCGGGCGACACAGAAACGGGCGTCTCGATCATGCGATTGGATGAAGGCATTGATACAGGCCCTATTTTCTTTCAGGCACATTGTCCGATTGAACAAAAAGACACGACAGCGTCGCTATCCGATCGATTAGCTAAATTAGGGTGCAAGGCTTTGCTGGAAGTGCTTTCGAATTTAGCGACATTAAATCCTGTTGCTCAAGCTGAAATCGGCGCTTGTTATGCGTCAAAAATTGATAAAACGATGGCGCGATTAAATTGGCAAGAATCTGCTGAGTTATTAGATCGAAAAATCAGGGCATTTAATCCCTGGCCAATTGCGCATAGTGTGCTGGGGGATGAGGTTGTTCGCATTTGGGAAGCCGAGCCACGAGAAGAGAAAACAACTGCTGTCGCAGGAACAATCCTGCGTTGTGATCAGAATGGAATTGATGTGGCTACAGGAAAAGGCATTCTTCGATTGTTAAAATTACAATTCGCTGGAGGAAAATTATTGCCAGTCTCCAATATCTTAAATGGCAAAAAAATGTTTTTTGCTGTGCACCCGCGTTTTGAATCATGAAGAAAAATTCTCGCGCGATTGCCGCTCGTATTTTAGGCGAGCTTTGGGCCAACCAATTTTCTTTTTCGAAAACTTTCCCTCTTTATTTGACACAAGCGTATTCACTTTCAGAAAAAGCGTTTATTAAAGAAATTTGTTATGGTGTTGCGCGTTTTTATGAAACGCTTGAAACTATTTCGGCCGCGCTTTTGAAAAAACCGCTTTCAGAAAAAGACCCCGATATTCATGCGCTGATTTTGGTTGGCTTATATCAATTGATTTATATGCGAACGCCCGATTATGCCGCGATTGGGGAAACCGTTGAATCCGCAAGGATATTAAGGAAAGAATGGGCTTGCAAATTAATTAATGCGGTCTTGCGTAATTTTATTCGGCAAAAAGAGGCTTTACTTGCGTTAGGGTTAAATCAAGATAATCATCCTGCCTGGTTTGTCGATAGATTAAAAAAAGCTTACCCAAACGATTGGAAAGTGATGTTAGAGGCTAATCAGCAACATCCGCCGATGAGTTTACGCGTCAATCAACGGAAAATCTCAAGAGAAAATTATCTTCAAAGATTACGGGGAATGGATCTTGGCGCCGAAATCTCTTCCGTGTCATCGGGGCTTGTTTTAAAAAATCCCGTTTCTGTAAGTGCATTGCCCGGCTTTTTGGAAGGCGAAGTGTCTGTGCAAGACATCAGCGCGCAATTAGCGGCTGAGTTGATGGAGTTAGAGGCCGGTCAAAGTGTATTAGATGCTTGTGCAGCGCCGGGTGGAAAGCTATGCCATTTATTGGAAAAAGAACCGCAATTAAAAAAAGTAGTGGCCATTGATCAAGAGTCTCATCGGATGCATTTGATTGAAGAAAATCTAACTCGATTAAATTTAAAAGCGCAAGTAATTTGTGCGGATGCCAGCAAGCCGGTGTTATGGTGGGATCGCACGCCATTTGATCGTATTTTATTAGATGCGCCTTGCTCGGCTACGGGCGTTATTCGCCGACATCCGGAAATTAAATTATTAAGACACGCGGGTGATATTGCTCAGAATGCTGTTCTTCAATTGGCATTACTGCAAGCATTATGGCCGTTATTAAAATCAAACGGAAAGTTATTGTATGTGACTTGCTCTATTCTGCCGCAGGAAAATGATGAGGTGATACAGGCCTTTTTAAAAGATAGAGCCGATGCAATAGTCGAGCCTTTTATTGCTTCGTGGGGAATTCAAACGTGCTTTGGTCGACAGGTTTTAACAGGGCAAAATAATAGCGATGGGTTTTATTACGCGCGAATAAAAAAGGCGTACTAGACTTACGTGAAAAGTGCGTCCGCAAGGTTAAATAAACTCCGGTTTCTTTTTCGTTTTAGCCTTTTCTCTTAGACATAAAAAAAGCGGATATTTCCATTAGAAAATATCCGCTTTGTGGATAATAAGTTAAATATTATCTACGGTCGTCGCGATCTCTGAAACCGCCACTACCACGACGCTCACCGCCACGGTCACTACCGCGATCAGCACCACGCCATCTGGAGCCGCCGCCAGCACCACCAGCGCCGCCGCCGGTTCTTTCTGTTTTCTCTTTGGCTAAGCTGACGTGTAATTTTCGTCCTTTGTATTCTTGACCATTGATTGCTAATGCGGCATCAGCTTGACTGGCGTCTTCGAATTCGACAAAGCCAAAACCTTTTGATCGGCCAGAATGACGGTCTTCGATAACTTCCGCGCTGACGATATGACCAAACTGAGCGAATAACGCTTGTAGGTCTTCAGATGTTACTGTGTAGGATAGATTTCCAACATAGAGTCTTTTCATGAGATTGATTCCTCGATTTATTTAAAATGCACTAGAAACTTTTTTGAAGAACCCATGTTGGGCTGGCAATCAAAAGATAGCGTTCAATGCTCTATAAGCATAGCACAAGATAAACGAATGACAACTCATTTTTGAGTTTGATCGTATTTTGTGTATACTACCTTATTCTTTCAATTCGATTCATCAATTGAGTATAGCTATGATGGCCAGGGTAAAATCAACTCAACAGATAGAATCTATCTTAGTTGCCGTTAAACAATGCTTACGATTAGCGATTCCCTTGATTTTGACGAATTTAGTTCAGTCGGCGAGCGGTTTTGTGGGGACTGTTATGGTGGCTCATTTAGGGGAAATCCCCTTAGCAGCCAATGCGATTGTTTCAAATATTTACCTGACAATCATTGTTTTTATGTACGGTTTGTTGGGTGCGGTGAGTGTTTTAGTGGCACAAGCGTACGGTGCAAAAAATCACCCAGGCATCAAGTTTGCTACAGGACAAGGCTTTTTTATCGCTATTATTTTTAGTCTATTCATGATGATTCTTTTGTGGCATATGGCGTTTCTTTTAAAAATAACAGGGCAAAATGCTGCCATTATTTTGATAGCTGTTCCCTATTTACACGCTTTAGTTCTAGGGTTTATTCCTTTGGGCCTTCTTGTGGTCATGGAAAATTATTTAATGGGAATTGCCAGGGCCCGCACGGTGCTTTTATTTAGTTTGCTCGAAGTGCCGTTGGAAATTCTCGCTTGTTATGCCCTTGTTTTTGGGAAATTTGGTTTTCCTGCGCTTGGATTGGTTGGCATTGGCTATGCTTTTGCGGCGATCTTTTTGTTCATGGATATTTTGCTGATTGCAGGCATTTGTTATTTTCCTTCTACGCGACGAGATAGTATTTTTTCCTATAGCTGGCGACTTCAGCCCTCTTATTTTTGCGAGATTATTCGTATCGGTGTGCCCATTGGTTTAATGTACACGGTTGAAATGATCATGTATTTTGGTATGGTTTTTATGATGGGAAAATTTGGGACCGATCAACTCGCCGCCCATCAAATCGCGATTCAGTATATCAACAATGTTGCTTTTATGATTATTTGGGGTTTTGCTCAAGCAACAACCATTCAAGTGGGATATGCCGTCGGAGAAAACAATCGTGCCGCCATCTTACGCGCAACGCAAATTAATTTAGGGCTAAGCTTGATCATCATGGTAGTATTGATTGGCTTTTTCTTTATTGGCTATCCCCGTTTATTGATCGGTTTTGATATCGATATTCGTCAACCTTATGCTGCCGCTATCGTGTCTCATGCTATCTTATTTCTAGCCATCGGCGGCCTTGCTCAATTAGCGGATACCGTCCGTTTCATTGCGTTGGGTGCTTTACGCGGCCTCAAAGATACACGAGTACCCATGTGGATTAGCGTGATTGTTTTTTGGGGCATCGCTTTGCCTTTAGGTTATTTATTTGGATTTGTTTTTCATGGCGAAGGCGCGGGTTTATGGTTAGGCGTATTAATTTCCCTGATCATTGGGGCTGGTGTCTTATGGTGGCGATATCATCGCTTAGCCCGCACGATTAATTTAACGGCTTTATTGCTTTCATGAAGCAATAAATAAATACAAATTGCATTAGGTCTTTAACCTTTTTCAAAAAGAGAACATTATGAATTCATCTTTGGCTCAAAAAACCTGGCTCGCATTAAATCGACTACAGGGATTATCTGCAAAAGATATTGCTCACTTGACGGCACGTTTTGATGATTTAGAGACTGTGTTTAAATCATCCGACCAGCGATTGCACGAGAGTGGATTCTCTGAATCTTTGATCCAGCAGGTTCATGCACTCGATTGGACAGCCGTTGAAACTGAATTAGCCTGGCTTGAGAAACCCGATCATCATTTATTGACCCTATCGGATGAAACTTATCCAGCGCTTTTGCGTGAAATTCCATCGCCACCCATCGTGTTATTTGTCGAAGGAGATGTTCGTTTGCTTCAACAGCCGCAACTGGCGATGGTCGGGAGTCGCAATCCGACACCAATAGGTATTGAAACAGCGGAATCATTTGCGTGCTATCTCGCGGAGAAAGGCTGGATTATCACGAGCGGGTTAGCGATGGGTATTGACGCAGCCAGTCATCGAGGCGCGCTGACGCAGGGGAAAACCATTGCTGTTCTTGGCTGCGGTATTGATCAACTGTATCCGCCCAAAAATAAACCACTCGCCGAGCGTATCGTAAAATCGGGTGCTATTGTTTCCGAATTTCCGCTGGGCACGCAGCCGACGCGAGTCAATTTTCCGAGGCGTAATCGGATTATTAGTGGCCTCTGTCTCGGCGTGCTAGTGGTTGAAGCGGCGATCAAAAGCGGATCACTGATTACCGCTAAATTTGCAGCCGATCAGGGGCGAGAAATTTTTGCGATCCCTGGGTCGATTCACAATCCTTTGTCGAAAGGGTGCCATTATCTTATTCGATACGGGGCGAAATTGGTTGAAACGGCTGAGGATATTGAAGAAGAGCTCGCGTCTTTTTTTTCGCAGAAAGAGCCCGCGAACCCAGAGGGCGGAAAGGAAAAAGAGCGATCTTCAGCTAAAAATCGATCAGTTTTCGTCCTAGACAAGGATTATCGAAAGCTGTTATCCTGCGTCGGCTTTGAACCAACCGCTATAGACACCTTGGTTATTCGAAGTGGATTTTCTGCGGAAAATGTTTCTTCGATGCTATTAATAATGGAATTAGAGTCTTATATTAAATCGGTTATAGGCGGGTATGTTCGGTTGAAATCATAGGAATGAGAAGAGAGTCATTATGAGTAAAAATGTTGTGGTTGTCGAATCTCCGGCAAAAGCAAAAACGATCGAAAAATATTTAGGCAAAGATTTTCAGGTGCTGGCTTCTTATGGCCATGTGCGTGATTTGTTACCCAAAAAAGGCTCTGTTGACCCAGAGAATGGTTTTGCCATGCGTTACGAGCCGATCGAAAAGAACGCTATTCGTGTCGACGCCATTAAAAAAGCACTCAAAAAAGCCGATACGCTTTACCTTGCGACAGATCCAGATCGCGAAGGAGAAGCCATTGCGTGGCATATTTATGAAATGCTCTCTGAAAAAGGGGCTTTAAAAAATAAAGCGATTGAACGCATCGTCTTCCATGAAATCACGAAATCAGCTGTTCAAGAAGCGCTTTCTCAAGCGCGAACGATTGATATGAATTTAGTGAACGCACAACAAGCTAGGCGCGCTTTAGATTATTTGGTCGGATTTAATTTGTCACCGCTGCTTTGGAAAAAAATTCGACGTGGATTATCCGCAGGGCGTGTACAAAGCCCTGCGTTGCGATTGATTGTCGAACGCGAAGCAGAAATTGATGCGTTTAAATCACAAGAATATTGGACAATTGAAGCCGCATGCGCTGCACGCAAGCAGCCTTTTCCCGCAAAATTGATCCAATATCAGCAACAAAAGCTAGAAACCTTTAGCATTCAGGATCAAGCGCAAGCCGATAGTATAAAAGCGGATTTATCAGCTAAAGCGCAAGGTAAATTAACCGTTGTTAACGTCGATAAAAAAACACGCAAGCGCAATGCGGCCCCGCCTTTTATGACCTCTACCTTACAACAAGAAGCGGCCCAAAAATTAGGATTTACGGCGCAACGGACGATGCGAACGGCGCAACAACTCTATGAGGGCATCGAGACGGACGATGGCCCGATGGGTTTAATTACTTATATGCGTACCGATTCCGCTAATTTAGCGAAGGAAGCAGTGCAAGAAATACGCGATTTTATTCAGCAACAATATGGCGATAAAAATTTACCCGATGCGCCAAACGTCTACAAGACAAAATCTAAAAATGCACAAGAAGCGCATGAGGCAATCCGACCTACATCAGCTTTTAGAACGCCGGCTTCTCTTAAAAATGCACTGACGCAAGATCAAGTGAAATTATACGATTTAATTTGGAAACGCACGATTGCCAGTCAAATGATTCCAGCAAAAATCAATACCGTTTCGGTTGATTTGTCTTGTGGCGATGCGAGCAATATTTTTCGTGCTACGGGTTCGACGATTATCGATCCTGGTTTTATGAGCGTGTACCAAGAAAGTTTAGGCGATGATGCCGCACCCGAAAAAGAAGAAAATTTATTGCCCGAATTAACAGTGAATGAAACGATTGATTTGCTCGATATCCTGGGGAATCAACATTTCACTGAGCCACCGCCACGTTATAGTGAGGCGACTTTAATTAAAGCGCTCGAGGAATATGGGATTGGCCGACCTTCTACGTATGCCGCGATTATTTCCACCTTACAACATCGCGAATATGTCATTTTGGAAAAGAAACGCTTTCACCCAACGGATACGGGTAAAGTGGTGAATAAATTTTTAACGAATTATTTTACCAAATATGTGGATTATACTTTCACAGCGGGATTAGAAGACGAACTTGATGCGGTTGCACGCGGAGAAATGGTGTGGGTTCCATTGCTCAAACAATTTTGGGAACCGTTTCATCAGCAAATCGCAACCATTGAAGAAACAGTTCAGCGCAAAGATGTGACGCAAGAATTGCTTGATGAGGCTTGTCCCAAGTGTGGGAAGCCCTTATCCATTCGACTCGGTCGCGCCAAACGATTTATTGGCTGTACCGGTTATCCCGATTGTGATTACACGCGTAATATGGATGGCGAAGAAGAAACAACGCCCGAGCCGATTGCCGATCGAGTGTGTCCGCAATGTGGCGGCGCGTTGATTTATCGACAAGGCCGATATGGAAAATTTATTGGGTGCAGTCAGTATCCGAAATGCAAATTTATCGAGTCGCTTGTAAAACCCGCAGACACAGAAATTCCTTGTCCAGAGTGTTTTAAAGGGACTTTGCTGAAACGCCGATCACGCCGAGGCACTTTTTTCTATTCATGCTCGCGCTATCCGGAATGCAAGTATGCGACTTGGAACGAACCGATTGCCGAACGATGTCCCGATTGCGGCTGGCCGATCTTGACGATCAAAACCACCAAGAAAAATGGGACGGAAAAAGTTTGTCCGCAAAAGAATTGTGGCTATCACGCGCCGGTGGAAACATAAATTAGAAAATGTAAAGGTAAAATAATGCATGCCAACAGATGTAGCAGATGTAAGAGAATTTATAGAAAATCGGATTAAGAAAGTCCCCGGAAACCCTTCTGCTACGCTTTTTAGTAGGCGAAAATATGAGCGGGAGGGCTATCCCGTTCGAGGGGACGTGATAGCTTTTAATTTAACCGATGCCCCTGTTATTTTAAAAGGGAGTAATGATGATCTTCGGGATATTATTAGGAGGGTGCAGAATTGCATAAAGGGCTGTATCGATGAAGAATTAATTTTGAAAAAAATTGTTAAGGTTGATTCTGATGGCCAATTGAAGTGGTCGGAGAAGAAAGAAGAGCGTCGGAAACAAAAGCCCTATAAGGATCAAAAAACATTTCATGTTTCGATTGCATCATCTCTTCCACCGTCTACGAAAGCAGATTCCTCGAAAGTTAAGGCTGCTCAAGAATCGATTTTGATCGATCCTTCTTATTTGCAAGAAGATTTAAACGCGCCATCTTGTTCGGCAGAACAAGTAAAATTTATAAAAAAAGACGATAAAAGCAGGGCCGTTGGGCAAGCTTTACAGCAATACATTGAGACAAAACCACAGGCTACTATCAGCGAATGTAAGTTAAATCCTGATGGCCATATCGTTATTCGCGTTAGAATTGAGCCCAAAGAAAAGCTGCTCGGCCTTAAAGCTGAACTAGGAACACTTCTTTCTGGAACATATAAAAGATACGATGACCCAGAAAAAGAAACAACTTTGGCAGCCGTGATTTTTGTTGTCAATTGCCAGGCACTTTCTGAAGGAACGGGGGCGAAAATTCGTACGGTGGTGAAAACATTGGACGAACAGTTAAGAGGAAGAACGTTTGATTTAGAGCATTTGTTTTGGGTAGATTATGCTTGTAGAACATTGTCTCCACACAGCATTAAATCTCGTAAAGATTTCCATTGTTCGTCAAAGCCTGTTAGTGCGGCAGAACCAACAATGGACGAACGAGCCGGAATATCGCATAAAATGCGTTAAAAATGAGTTCCAATCATGCGCGATTATCAATTGAAAAACGATGTAGAAATTCTGTCTCACGAAATCGCTTTCAAACGATTTTATCAGATGGAAATTTATCGGTTGCGTTATCGGTTATTTAATGGCGGTTGGAGCGAAACGGTCACGCGCGATATTGCCAATACAGGCCAAGTGTCGGCTGTTTTGCCGTATGATCCTTTGCGGAACAAAGTGGTATTGATTGAGCAATTTCGCGCGGGGACTTTGGCCGATAAAAAAAGCCCGTGGATGTTGGAAATCGTCGCCGGATTACAGGAAATCAATGAAGATAAAGCAGTGCTGGCTGGTCGGGAATTAAAAGAAGAAACGAATTTAGAGACAACCACTCTGATGCCGATTTGTCGCTATTGGGAAAGCCCCGGCGCGAGCAATAAACAAGTCGATTTATATTGCGGCCTGATTGATTCCAGTCACGCCGGAGGCATTCAAGGCGTTGCGCATGAGCATGAAGATATTCGTGTGCATGTGCTTGACGCAGAAGAATCTTTTAAATTAGTGCGACAAGGATTTATCAATAACAGCTTATCAATCATCGCATTGCAATGGTTAGAATTGAACTTAGATCGGATGAGAAACAAATAGCATTTTATTTTTGACAAAAGTCGCACATTGTTATATTTTCATGGTATATGGTATGACGAAATTAATTTACAAATTTTCAGATAGTGAAAACCAACTTCTTATTCAGGAGCGACATATTAGTTTTGAAGAAATTATTGCTGCTTTGTTGAACGAGCAATTGTTGGATGTTATCGATCACCCTAATATCTATAAATATCCGAATCAAAAAATGTACGTGGTCAGAGTAAATAATTACGTCTATTTAGTCCCCTTTATAAAAAAAGATCATCAGACGGTTTTTCTTAAAACAATATTCCCAAGTCGGAAAGCTAAGAAACACTATTTAAATAACGAGGAGCTCGGTGATGGCAGCTAAAAAAATTAAGGCTCGTGATGTAAATCTTGACGCGGAAGAACAAGAGTTGTTGGATTCTTACGAACGTGGCGAATGGAAAAGCGTCGCTAATTTAGAGCAAGAGAAAAAATTAGCAAAGAAAATTGCGGAAAACACTTTACGCAAAGATGAGCGAATAACGCTTCGTATTTCAAGCGCTGATTTGGCGAATCTTAAAGGGAAAGCAGCTTACAAAGGCTTGCCGTATCAAACGTTTATTTCTAGCATCTTGCACGAATATGTATCGGGACATTTTAAGGAAGCTCAATCCGGGTAATGTAAATATCTGCACTCGGAACAGATTCTTGCAATGTGCCGATTAACTTTGTATAAGATATCTTATACTTGATGCTTTGATTAATTAAAAACCATATAAGGCGCTTATCATGGCTGTTTCAACAAAATATAACGCAGAAGATATTGAAGTTTTAAGCGGGCTGGATCCCGTCAAACGTCGGCCGGGCATGTACACGGATACGGCTCGACCGGATCATTTAGCCCAAGAAGTGATCGACAACAGTGTCGATGAGGCGATTATTGGGTACGCGAATCAAATTAAAGTTATTTTACATCAAGATGGTTCTTTATCGGTGGAAGACAATGGGCGAGGCATGCCCGTCGATCTTCATCCCGAGGAAAAAATAACGGGTGTTGAATTGATCATGACGCGACTTCATGCAGGCGGAAAATTTTCAAACAAAAGTTATCAATTTTCGGGTGGATTGCATGGCGTCGGCGTTTCGGTGGTTAATGCGTTATCGAGTCGACTTGAAGCGAAAATCAAACGCAACGGCAATGTGTATGCGATGGATTTTTTGCAAGGCGAAAAGGTGTCTGAGCTCGGTATTATTGGAACGGCTGCCAAGCGAGAGACAGGCACCATTATTCGATTTTGGCCGGATGCGAAATATTTTGATTCGGTCAAATTTTCCATTCCTCGACTCAAGCATTTAATGCGCGCAAAAGCAGTGTTATGTCCCGGATTGCGCATTATTTTTAACAATGAACAAACAAATGAATCAGACGAATGGTATTACGAAGATGGCCTCAAAGATTATTTAATGGATCAAGTCGGACAAGAACCCTGCATACCGGAAGAGCCGTTTTTAGGTAATTATACGTCGGAGGCTCAATCGATCAGCTGGGCGGTTTTGTGGACGCCGGAAAGTAGCGAAAATATTGGCGAGAGTTATGTAAATTTAGTGCCGACGATTCAAGGGGGATCGCATGTCACCGGTTTTCGTTCAGGGTTGTCTGATGCGATGCGGGAATTTTGTGAATTTCGAAATTTATTGCCGCGGGGCGTGAAATTAGCGCCCGAAGATGTATGGGAAAATTGTTGTTATATTTTATCGATCAAAATGCAAGACCCTCAATTTTCAGGTCAAACGAAAGAGCGATTAACATCTCGAGAGTGTGCGACTTTTGTGTCGGGGGTGGTTAAAGATTCATTTAGCTTATGGCTAAACCAGCATGTTCAGTATGGAGAAGCATTAGCAGAAATTGTCATCAACAATGCGAACCGAAGGCTAAGAGCGAGCAAAAATGTAGCGCGCAAAAAAATAACGTCAGGTCCAGCATTACCGGGGAAATTAGCCGATTGCTCAACGCAAGATTCAATGCAAAGTGAATTATTTTTAGTCGAAGGGGATTCGGCAGGCGGGTCAGCCAAACAAGCGCGTGATCGAGAATTTCAAGCGATTATGCCATTGCGAGGGAAAATCTTAAATACGTGGGAAGTGGATTCAAGTGAGGTGTTAGCATCGCAAGAAGTGCATGATATCGCGGTTGCCTTAGGGGTTGACCCTGGTTCCGACGATCTGTCGCAGTTACGATATGGGAAAATATGTATTCTGGCAGATGCCGATTCCGATGGCTTGCATATCGCGACTTTATTATGTGCGTTGTTTATTAAACATTTTCGCATTCTTGTCGAAGGGGGGCATATTTATGTGGCACAACCCCCTTTATATCGCATCGATATTGGTAAGGAAGTTTATTACGCGCTCGACGAAGCAGAAAAAGAAGTCACTTTAGCGCGTATTGAAGCGCAGCATAAGAAAGGCAAAGTGAATGTGCAGCGTTTTAAAGGATTGGGCGAAATGAATCCGCTTCAATTGCGAGAAACGACGATGCAACCAGATACGCGGCGCCTGATTCAGTTGACCGTTGATAATTCGATTAAAACCCTAGAAAAAATGGATATGTTATTGGCGAAAAAACGAGCGGGCGATCGAAAAACATGGTTGGAAGAAAAGGGCGATTTAGCTGAGGTGTCGTGAGAAAAAAACTGGGAGAGTGCGCATTGTTTGTCATTCTGGAAATTGTCATCCCGCGGGATGACGAGCGAGGACCCGGTAAAATTATCACTAATTGATTCAATATCAATTCGTAACATGGTTAATTATGGCCCACACATTTCATTATAGAATTCAAAAGGACAAAGCTTAAATTGACCATTCTAACTTTTTCATTGTCTCTTTTAGGTATCGGCTGTGCGGCTGGTTTTTTAGGTGCGCTTACGGGATTGGGCGGCGGAATTATTATCACGCCGATACTGGTTTTATTTTTTCATGTCGATTTGCATATAGCGATGGGCGCTTCGCTGATCGCTGTGCTGGCCACTTCTTCGGGGACAGCGGTTGCTTATCTGAAAGAAGGATACACCAATCTGCGAATAGGACTATTTTTAGAAGTTGCCGCTATTTTAGGTGTATTTTTAGGCGTTTATTTGACGGTTTTATTATCGCCCGCGTGGATTTCTTTAATCTTTGGTTTCGTCATGGTTTTTTCTGCTTATCGCACGCTACGTCGAAATGAGCTCATTGATTTTAATGAATCACCTAGTCGATTAGCCGTTTTATTGCAATTAAATGATCGCTATCCAACAAAACAGGGGTATCAAAGCTACACTGTTCAGAATATCCCCATCGCTTTTGGTTTGTTTGGTGTTGCCGGTATTTTATCGGGTCTTTTAGGCATCGGCTGCGGCGCAGTTAAGGTATTAGCGATGGATCAAGCGATGCGATTGCCTTATAAAGTGTCGACGACAACCAGTAATTTCATCATGGGGATTACGGCAGCGACCAGTGTCGGTATTTATTTTGCAAGAGGCTATATTAATCTTCATTTAGCGGGTCCCGTTATGTTGGGCGTTTTGTTGGGCGCACTTATCGGGACAAAAGTATTAGTAAAAGCGGAAACAAAAAAATTACGCCTTATTTTTAGCTTGCTGGCTTTTGTATTCGCCGCACAAATGATCGGAAGAGGGATAATGGGGTTATTTTGAAAATGTCGAGTTTTAAATGGGCGATGAGTCGTTGGTTGTTTTTTGGTTTATTAGCGGCTGCGCTATGCGTTTTAATCGGAGAGATTTTTTATTTAATGCAAGCGGGGGCTTTGCCTATGCCTGCATTATTTTCTTCTTCTGCTCACGTAGGCCGAACGGGTTTATGGATTCAAGCGGGCTTGTTTTTGCTCGTTCTTTTTCAGTTAATTCGTGTTCTTTTGGCCGGCTTCTTTTTCGTTCGGATAAAAGATAAGGTGTTTATGGTGATTAGCGCCTTTATCTTGCTTATGTTAATTTATAGCGTTTTTTTCGTAAAATAACCTGAGTTCGGGATAACGGAAGACAAACAAGAGATTGGTTGGCCTTAGTTTATTTTTGCTCATGAGTCGGGCTTTGTCATCTCGCGGCTTGACCGCGGGATCCAAAAAGCAGCCGAAAAAAACGGAACCCTGCGCACCTTGTTCGATAACGCGTCGCGCTTAATCGACATCCCTGTCTTTAGCGCGCTCAAATGAATTCCATTCATTTGCCGCTATCTCACTTCGGGGCTTGGGGCCCTCCTCAATTTTCGCGAAAACAAACTAAGGCCAACCCAATCGCAATCCAAATGACCTACTTTCTTATCCCGAACTCAGGTTAAAGTAAGCGGGCGGTTTGGTCGTGGAATGATAGCTTTATCCGCCTGGTTTTAACGTAGGTGGTGGCTTGGGCGTTTTCATGATTTTTACGTTCTCAGCATAAGACTCAATTTCTTCCGGCTGATGACTAAATTGATCGAGGTGTTGTGCATACTCTGAAACAATTTCTTTAAATTGATCCAATTTTTGCAGTAGGCCCGTCTCGAGCTGTTCGCGCTCAGTTATCGTCGATTGAATTTTTTCCTGCCAGCCGC
>Ga0209417_1003164_pt1 | contig 22801 bp, 11 predicted proteins | sample RifGroF2_FD_184002 | JGI IMG/M metagenome (GOLD analysis project Ga0209417, IMG submission 184002) | Groundwater microbial communities from Rifle, Colorado, USA - Groundwater F2 (SPAdes) (version 2) | ecosystem: Environmental > Aquatic > Deep subsurface > Groundwater | place: Rifle, Colorado... | reverse complement strand
GAAATTCAACTGTCCGTTGATGTTTTGTTCCTTTCTGAAACCACCATACATTAACGAACCTTGTAAGTTATCCGTTCTGTTGATTCCCGTACCAAAGGCAGGATAACCGGCAGAGTCGGGTTTCAACACCGATTCAGGAATAAAAATCGGATATTCGTTCGGACGATGAGTGCTCAGTGCAGTAAAAGTCTGTGCATGATCCAGCGAACTGCGGTCGGTAACATCAAAAACACCTGATATACCTAAGAAAGCCGAAATAAAGTCGTTGACTTTGATATCGAGATTCCCGCGGGCATTGAAGCGGTCGCGTTGAGGATTCTTACCTATATTTTGCAGACCGCTCGTACCGTTATATCCACCCACAAAGGAGTATTGAGCATTTTCATTCCCACCTGAGAATTCAAAATCCACCTTGCGGTATTCGGTATTCTTTTTCAGGAAATAATTATAATAATCCACATTCGGGTATCTGAAGTCGTTGGCTCCTGTGCTGTTGCGATAGCCCTCAAGATCTTTCGCGGTATATATCGGTTGCAGACCGTCATTTACACGCGCTTCATTATAAAGTCGGGCATAATCATAGGAGTTTACAAAATCAGGCATATTGGCAGGTAAACCTACACCATATTCAGCATTTACTTTTATAACTCTTTTAAATTTCTCCCCTCTTTTGGTAGTAATCAGCAATACGCCGTTGGCAGCGCGGGGTCCATATAAAATCTTAGCCGTAGCGTCCTTCAACACTTCAATCGTAGCTATTTCTTCCGGAATCAGGGTATTTATATCTCTTTCCACACCATCCACCAGGGTAACGATATTGTTTCCGCTTTGGCGGTGCATGCCTCTGATATAAAGCGTAGCCGCATTGTTAGCGAGTCCGCCCGAGCTCATCAGCGACATCAATCCGAGTAGTTTTCCCTGTAGTGCATTGGCAGTAATCATGTCGGGGTACTTCTCAATAGCACTTCCCGGGATAGCACTGATGGCACCCACATTGTATCGTTTGGTTGTTTCCATCCAACCCGGCAACAGCAACTTATCTTTTACACCGGCAAAAAGCGGAGCACTGCTCACCACAATTTTCATATCCGACACATTTCCTTTTGACGTATCGATGATTCGTGGCTCATAGCCCAGTGCTTCAATGATAACTGTGGAGCCGGCTTTTACTTTCACACTGAATGTGCCGTTTTTGTCCGTGTAATAAGTCTGGGCACCTTCCCCAACCGTTACAGCAGCATTGGGCACAACAGCCCCTTTCTCATTGGTAACCGTAGCCTTTACTTCTACTGTCGGTACTTTTTTCGCCGCTTTCTGTTTTTTATTCTGAGCATCCAGTGGTGTTGCTCCAAATATTAATGTAAAGATAAAAAACAGTGTTATTCCAATATATTGATTATTTTTTCTCATTTGTATCCTTATTTAAGATCTTTATTAAGATTACCATCCCGGATTTTGTTTAAAATTCACCAGACGTTTGGCTTCGTCATCTCCCACAGGGTACCAATAATGTTTGCGTTCGAAAACACGCACTTCCTCAGTTACATCCATCAACTGATAAGTAAATACATTGCCCGGATTGGGTTTCAGATTTGTTGCGTTACTGGCGGTCACTTTTACTCCTTTTATCGGATTAGGAACGTTCAGCACTTCCTCGGCAATCATCCAGCGACGGATATCAAACCAGCGATGATTTTCGAACAACAGTTCTACCGCTCTCTCGTTTCTGATCAGTTCCCTCATTTTAATGGCGTCAGCAGCAATTTCAGCTTTTACGTTCGGCATACCCACACGGTTTCTTACCTGATTGATGGCATCCTCGGCAGAATAGGTGTATCCGGCAGGTTTTACTTTCGGACCGTAGGCTTCATTCATTGCTTCAGCATAATCGAGCCACACCTGGGTTGTACGGATATGAACGGTGTTATAATAATACTTAGCATAACCTGTGTCGTCACTTTTGTCGAGTTTCACGCTTTCGGGCCATTGCCATTTTTTCACCATATAACGGGTGCGCACCATCTCAACCGGTTGAACCGCTACATCGCGGCCACCTTCCCAGGTACACACATAATTTTGTGCTCCGCTGGCAAAGGTACCGAAAGGTTCACCCGGATAAAGGATGAAGGCATCGAAACGCGGATCGCGGTTGGCGTAAGGATTGGCCGGATCAAAAGCAGGATCGTCACTCACCCAGCCGGCAGCTGTCAGTGTTGCTTTGTAACCATTGATTGTCTCAAATTTATCTACGAGATTCTGTGAGACACTCACATTTGCCTGTCCATAGTTTCCCGCACGTTTTGAGAAATGAATATTCTGCCAGTGAATAGGCAAGTCGGGCGTAGTGTTCCTGTTCTGACCTGTTGAATTTAAGTACCACAACGATTCGTCGCTTACGTAATTCGGGAAATGATAGAAGATATTCTTGTATTGTTCCTTTGGCATCATTTTATGCCTTGGAACCACGGTTTCAATGTATTCGAGACATTCTTTGGCATATTGAGCCGCCCTCTTTGCCCGGTCGATATCGTATCCGTTATTTTCAATTTTATCAATCGGGTTACACATCAGCGGACTGGCAGAATAAAGTTCGGCCATTGATTTAAGAGCATAAGCAGCCGCTTTATTCGGACGTCCGAGTTCCTGACTTGGCCACTCATCCGGCAATAAAGTGATGGCAATATTCAATTGTTCTATCACCCAGTCGCTCGACTCATGGTAAGTCAGACGGGGCACATCAAACTCATCGTCGCTGGCAAAAGCCCTATCGAGCAACTGCATACCGCCTACCCTGCGAATAACTTCAAAATAAAACCATGCACGTAAGAAATACGCCTGTCCGAGCAACTGATTTTTCTGACTCTCAGTCAGGTTGGTCATCAATGGTGCTTTCTGTATAACTTTATTGGTAATACGCAACGCATGAAAAGCATTGGGAATAACATTTCCCCTGCTGCTACCCACATAATCTTCCCCCCAACCTACATCAGGTGCCTGTTTGTCGGCAAGCCATTTTCCGGTATTTACAATTCTGTCTAATTTTGTGCTGTAAGGATTGGCACCTTCATCGGAGAATTGTCCGATATGAGCACGTTCCAGTCCATTGGCTCTCCAGAAAGCATAATCCAACACACAGTTGTACGATCTGTCCAGATACCCCCTTACTGTAAAGAAATTACTAAAGACCTCTTCTTCAGTTAAACCCAGATCCGGCGATTTGTCAAGATATTCCTCGCAGGAAGTAAGGTATATAAGACCTATCAGAATAAGAATGAATTTATATCGTTTCATTTTCTATATAATTTTATTTGTTAGAAAGAAATTCTGGTTCCTATGTTATAACGGCGTACCAATGGGTACAGTCCCGATGAATTTGCCTCCGGATCCATCTGTCGGTTGAATTTAGTGATGGTAAACAGGTTGTTGGCATTGGCATAGATCTGAACATTTTTCATTCCGACTTTAGTAAGCAAACTGCCATTGAGGTCATACGAAAGTTCAAGATTTTTCAAACGGAAATAGGAAGCATCCTGAAAACTATAGGTGGTTCCTGAGGACATGCTATAATCGCCATAGTCACTATGCAATGATGGTTTTGTAGCATTTTCAGCATTTTCGGGTGTCCAGCGGTTAATCACATCCGGATTGGCAAAATAGTTTCCTGAATTACCATCACTCAAATCCCAGAGCACCAGTCCATCAACATCTTTATACACGTTAACTACACCGTAGAACATGGCATTCATCTGGAAGGACTTATATCTTATACCCAGCGTGCCACCATAAGTATTCTGCGGATAGTTGTTATACTGCATCGGTATTTTATCCCATGTTTGATCGATAACGCCATCGGCATCGTAATCCAGGTACATGAAATCGCCCGGCACCAGTTTATTCTGGGTGGATAAGTTGGTAGCTGAAGCATAGTTGTAAATATCATCGAGCGACTGATAGTAGCCGTTGACCTGCAATTTATTGATAACACCGATAGGTTTGCCGGCCAGTTTAAGGTATTCAGGTGAGTTAGCAGCATCATCCCTGAATACAATACGGTTTTCATTAATGGCATAGTTGGCTTTCACCCAATAGCTCCAGTCTTTGTTAATTTTATCGTTCCAGCCCAGTTCAACTTCCAAACCACGGCTTTTGGCTATTCCAATATTTCCATCCGGTTCTTTAATTCCAAACCATGCAGGTGTAGCCACCTTCATGATGATGCCTTCACGTTTTTCTGAGTACATATCGACTGTTGCCGTCAATTTATTAAAAATCATCAGGTCCAGACCCAGGTTTTGTTTATTCCCGGTTTCCCATGTTGCATTGGCATTAGCTGCCCTTCCTTCAGCATAGAGCGGACCATAATTTGTTTTTTCAAATTCTCCGAAACTTACATTACCACCAACATTATCATACAATTGTATATAGGTATATGCAGCTGCCGATTGGTGATATCCTACTTTTCCTGAAGAATAGCGGATTTTTAAATTGTCCAGCATTTTTCCTGCCAGATTCTTTACAAAAGGTTCTTCCGAAATTCTCCATCCCAATGAATAAGATGGAAAGAACTCATAACGTTGTCCTCTGGCAAACTTTTGTGAACCGGAATACGCTCCATTGAACTCAACCAGGTATTTTTCTTTCCAGTTATAGGTAACACGGGTTACCCAGTCTTCCTGGTTCTCTTTGAAAGTAAGATTTGCTGCGCTACTCCCTACCAAACCTTGTGTCTCGTTTCTGTTCATCAAGGCAAGCATAGTCACATTGTGGTTGCCAAAACTCCGGTCATAATTCAATGCAAACTCATAATAAAGTCGTTTGTCGAAACCACCATCGAGCATATTGTCGTAGTTTGCTTTCTGACGTTCCCCCTGAAATTCATCATCCGTCCATCTTCTTTCGTCGGTAATAGCGTAACCGCCTCCTGCAAGTGGTTGCGAATAATCGAACTTGCGGTAATAACCTATGAATAATTTCTCGCCGAAAGGTCCCTGATCCACATTCGGATTAGTGGTACCATAACGCATTAAATCATCGCGGGTTTTGGTCGAAACATTATAACTGAACTTACCACTTGCCCGGAGACCTTTGGTGATAAAAGATAAATCCTGATTCAAAGTGGCATCAATAAAGTTTTGATAATACTTGTAGATGCGCTGACCACGGTCGAACAGCATGATCGGGTTATCACCCAGACTGGCGCTGGAGGTCAAACCGTATGTTCCATCTTCCCATTTTATAGGAAATAAATTTCGCGGCGCTATGTATAAGCTTTTGAAAAATTGGGGTTGACCGAATGAATTATCATCCTCGTTATTATCGTTGATACGGTAGCCGGTCTGACTACGGTAACCCTGACGACCCGAGAGGTTCAACGACAACACTGTTGATTTGGTAAGCTGAAAATCGAAATTGCTTCGCCAGTTGTAACGTTGATACTTGAAAGTCGGGTCGAACAAATCATTAGGCTGGGTTTTGAAAATATCCCCGTCGTTCAGATAACCGATGGACGAGAAGTATTTCATGAATTCAGTACCTCCGCTGATATTGATATTGTATTGCTGCTGATAGCCTACTTCGTTGACCATCTCATCCCACCAGTCGATATTCGGGAAATAAGTGTTATAAGGACCGACATTGCCTGTTGCAAAGGCATTCTGCCATGCCGACATTGTTGACTCAGGAATTAGTTTGGAATACTGAAGGTCATTCGTAGCGGCTTCGTTCCACATATTCATGGAAGTCATATAATCGGCATATTCAGGGCGTGTCAACGGTTCTTTGAATCCGAAGTTGGCACTGAAAGTTATTTTCGGTTTTTGGTTTACCCCGCGTTTGGTTGTAACGAGGATAACGCCGTTTGCCCCTTTCACCCCATACACTGCGGTGGCCGAGGCATCTTTCAATACCGAAAGAGATTCAATCTCGTTGGCATCAATGTCGTTCATGTCGCGTTCGATACCATCCACCAATACCAAAGGTTTCGATGAAATCCAGCTGGCTTTACCGCGGATAATAAGTGTCGCTTCGTCGGCACCGGGCTTAGAGTCGTTCATGATGGATACCACCCCGGGCATCATTCCCTGAAGGGCTTCAGAGACTGAAGTTACATTCCCTGTTTTCAACAGTTCATCTCCTTTTGCTGCTGAGATGGAACCTACCGATGACACTTTTTTCTGTACACCATAACCCACCACTACTACTTCATCCAGGACTTTCGTATCCTCTCGCATGTAGATTCTTGACAAATTAGTGTTAGCTCTTAATGGCACATTGATAGTCGTGTAACCGATGTACGAAATAATGAGGGTTTGATTGACACTGGCTTTGATGGAGAATTTTCCATCAATATCGGTAATCGTACCTGCAGTACTTCCCTGCACAACCACACTCACACCAATCAGGGGTTCATTTTGTTTTTCATCCCATACCTGTCCTGTCCATTCCTTTTGTTGCGCTTTGAGTTGCAGCGAACAAATCAGGAAAAGTGCTAAACAAGTCAATGTTAGTCTGTTCTTCATTCTTTGCATAGATTTTATTGGTTATTTATTTGATCTCTTATTTTACTTTTACAAAATTCCAGTTTGGATCGGGAGTCCTCTGTTTATCCATCAAAGTTTTAAGTTCTTTCACTTTTTCAGGATATTGAGTTGCCACATTGGCCATCTCGCCCGGGTCTTCAAAATAATTGTACAATTCCAGGGTTGATTTATCAGGGGTACTCACATTTAGTCGTATCAGTTTCCAACCATCTTTCATGATGGACTGCCGTCCTCCCTGTTCGTGGAATTCAAAATAAAGTGAGGAGTGTTGTTTCTGCTCGCCTTTACCTGTTAAAGCCGGCAAATAGGAAATACCATCTACACCTTTTGGTGTTTTCACCCCGATTAGTTCCGCCATTGTCGGCAGAAAATCCCAGAATGTCGAAATATGATACGATACGCTTGCTTTCGGAATTACCCCGGGCCAATAGGCAATATGAGGGGTACGGATGCCACCTTCGTATAAATCACGTTTATAGCCTCTGAACGGACCGTTGCTATCGAAAAACTCCGGATCGTGTCCGCCTTCTTTGTGTGTTCCGTTATCAGAAGTGAATATTATCAAAGTATTGTTTGCTATGCCTTTTTCTTCCAATAAATCGACAATTCGCTGTACGTCCCTGTCGAGCCGGCTGACCATAGCGGCAAAAGTAGCTCGCGGTTTCGGCTGCGAACCATAGGAACCCGATTTCTGCACATAAGGTTTTTCGGGAAACATTCCGTCGTATCCCATCAGCTCCCCTTCAGGAACAATCAGTTCGGCATGCGGAATGGTGGGTGTAAGATACAGGAAGAAGGGTTTTGTTGCGTTTTTACTTACAAAGTCAAGCGCTTTCTCCATGATTAAATCGTGGGAATAAAACTTTTTATCGAGATCAATCGCCGTATTATTTTCATACAACTGTTTCGGGTAGTATTTATGCGCCAAACCTTGTCCCAGATAGCCGTAAAAATAATCGAATCCCTGGTTGTTAGGGTGTCCCTGAGAGCTAGGACCGCCGAGACCCCATTTCCCAATACAAGCAGTTTGATATTGTTTTTCCTTAAAAATTTCGGCAACGGTAACTTCATTTTTGGCCAGCGACAAATCATAATCAATACCATCGGCATTATTACGCGAACCTTTGTTTCCACGGATGTAGGCATGACCGGTATGTTTACCGGTGAGTAAAACACATCGTGAAGGTGCACTCACAGTGGAGCCTGAATAATGCTGGGTAAACCGCATACCGTTGGCAGCAAGTTTATCGATACCGGGTGTACGGATGATTTTCTGACCGTAGCAACCTAAATCGCCGATCCCTAAGTCGTCGGCAAGGATATAAATAACATTCGGGGAAGTTTTTGCAGCGCTTTTGCCGGTATTGGCACCGACAGCTAAAAGCGGGAACATCATTATTCCTGAAGAAAGAATGATTTCCCGTGTAACCGGTTTGAAATTCATGATATTAAAATGGTTAATAAAACATTTGTTTCTACAGCAACAAAAGTATTTATTTAACCACTTTCAAAGGGTGTAAATTTTATGCAAACACGGTGTAGATTTTATGCAAAGCGTCAAAATAACCAGCTGCAGGCACCTCACTTTCTGTCTGGCATTTGTGCATTCACCTTTAACTTCCACGCTTCAAGCTCCTTAGTCAACTGCTTCACTATTTGCGGTTGTTTTGCTGCCAGGTCGTTTTTTTCACTTATGTCCTCTTTCAGGTTGTATAGTTCGTAAGTATTTGTCTCAATAATATGAACTAATTTCCAGTCGCCATGCCGCACCGCACTGTAAGGCGTTGCTCCTTCGGAATGATAATGCGGATAATGCCAGTAAAGCGACGAACGTTTCAAGGGCTTTGTGCCATCGGCAAGCAGCTGTTTCAGACTCACCCCGTCAAATCCTTTATTAATCTTATTATCTACTTTGACACCGGCCATATCCGTCAATGTAGGGAAAAGGTCGATCGACATGATGGGGGTATTATTAACGGTACCTGCCGCCTGTTGTTCAATGTTCTTAATGATGAACGGTACTCTGACACCACCTTCATACATTTGTCCTTTCCCTTTGCGTAAGGGGGTATTGTCTGTTATTTTCCGGGCACTTTTGCCTATTAGTCCTCCATTATCCGAAGTAAACACAATGATGGTATTGTCGTAAATACCCATTTGTTTCAGCTTGGCCACTACTTTTCCCACGGCATCATCCACATGTTCTACCATAGCGGCATACACAGGATTTTTCTGATGTTTCGTTGAATCGACGATGGCCCGGTACTTATCCACTTTTTCCTGTTTTGCCATCAAAGGCTGGTGTACATTGTAGAACCACAGGTTCAGGAAAAATGGTTTCGAGGTATTGTTATCAATAAAATTGCAGGCTTCGTCGGCCAGCCTTTCCGTCAGATACTCACCAGCCGGACCGTCCTTCAACCGTGGATTTCCATAGGGAGAAAAATAGCCGTTGGGACCATTGGAGTTTTTGGCTTTGTTCAGGTTCGGAGAACCCTTCTTCCACCCTCCTAAATTAATGTCGAATCCCTGATTTTCGGGCCAGTATTTTTCATCCTCTCCCAAATGCCATTTTCCGATATGGGCAGTAGCATAACCGGCCGACTTAAAAGCTTCAGCCATGGTGACTTCTTCCAATGGCATGTACATGGTCCAGTCGGGAATCTGCAATTTTGCCTCCGGGAATTTCCAGCCTTCAATCCAATCGGTCAGGTGCAAACGCGCCGGATACTTGCCGGTCATGATGCTTGCCCTGGTGGGCGACGACACCGTACAGGCCGCATATCCGTTGGTAAAAAGCACTGCATCGCGGGCAAAAGTATCGATATTAGGTGTTTGGTGATAATCGCTGCCATAAACGCCGAGATCCTTCCAACCCATGTCATCAATTAAAATTACAACCACATTAGGATGCGATGCTGCCTGTGCCACCGAAGGTAGCGCCAAAGCAGAGAGTAAAGGCAATGAAAGCCGGTTCATTTTATTCATGATATTTTATTTTTGTCGACAGACTGCTGACTGCTGACTTTCGACCGTTGACTGTTGACCGTTGACTATTTAAGAAAAATACTCTTCGGAAGTTCAACCTTCTTTCCATCAGCAACATAATACATCGGAAGCGGTTTTGTTTGATTGATCCATTTATTCAGATCTTTCAGCATTGCATTTCCTATTTTGAGATTTTCTTTCAATGGTTTTCCGCTGAGCAGATTTACCGTTTCGCCAATATCATCGGTAAGATTATACAATTCATGGGTATCATACTCATAGCAATAGCGGTATTTGTAGCGTTTGTCGCCGATACGTTTATTGATTACCGATGCAGGAATACCTCTTTCGTCCATATAGCCCGGGAAATGCCAGAAAAGCTTATCGCGTTTCAGGGTTTTGGCTTTACCGGTAAGCAAGGGCAGCAACGATTCTCCATCAAGCATGTGTTCTTTATGCGTATATTTCACCCCTGCCAGGTCGAGATAGGTCGGCAGGAAGTCAATGACATGTACCGGCTCATCGCTAACCGTATTGGCTTTCACTAATTTCGGATAACGCACTATCATCGGCACCCTTATTCCTCCTTCATACTGGGTACCTTTTGCCCATCTGAGCGGAGCGTTGGAATGATTACCACCATGCACACCACCATTATCCGACAAAAAGATTACCACCGTATTATCACGCATCGAATCGGATTTATCTCCATCACCATTGGGATCATCGAGTGCTGCAAGAATACGTCCGACCGTCTGATCGAGCTGTTCTGTCAAAGCAGCATACTTGAAATTTTCATGGCGTTTGTCGAGTTCCGTGCGGGTTTTATATTTTGCGTACAGGTCGTCCCTGCTCACAATAGCCGAGTGAATGGCATGAAAAGCCACCCACATGGAGAATGGTTTGGTTTTATCAACTTTCGAAATCTGATCGGTTACCATATCAGCCATGGCATCAGTGAAATGCTTTTTGGTTCCCGTCAATGTCAGCGGATTATTACCGTTGGCATAAGGTAACAGATTCTTGCGGATATACTCTTCGGTATAAGGCTGAGCAAACTGATTGTACGAAGGATTATCGAAGATCCATTTCCCCTCCTTTGTTTTAAAAGCGAAGTAATTCGAGTCTTCTTTTTTATCTTCTTTTACTTTTTTGCTACATTCGAAATTATGCGTAAAACCGCAATCATCATCTTCTGTAAGACGGAAACCATGCACTTTCCCGAAAATATAGGTATTGTAACCCGCATCTTTCAGGATGCGTGCATAAGTCAGGGTACCGGGTTTAAGTGATTCCTTTTCCTGATTGGCCGGAACAATACGGGCATCTTCTTTTCTGATTCCCGCTTCTTTACCCTTCGCATAACGGTCGAGACCGAAAACATTGTACACATGCGTCCGGTTGGCATACTGTCCGGTAAGCAGTGCAGCCCTGGTCGGAGCACTGTTTTGCTGCGTATGGGCATTGGTAAAAACCATGCTCTGTGTAGCAAATTTATCGATATTGGGTGTTTGATGGTTCTTCGATCCGTTACCCATAGTGGCTATCGGTGAAGAAATATCGTTCCAGCCTAAGTCGTCGGCCAGTAAAAGAATAATGTTGGGTCTTGCGGCATTATCTGCTTTGGCATACATGCCCATCGCACAGGCAGAGGCAGTTAGCAGCAGAAGTTGATTTCTTTTCGTCATAATATTGTTGTTTAATTTTGAACTCAGGCTAATTGTTACAATAGTTTACAAAATTATCGCAAGATACACATTTCGGGGGAGTAAATACTATTCAAAGAAGGGGGGGAATTTATTCAATATTACTGTCGGAATCAGAATTAACTGAATTATAGAATTTACAGAATTTTGGTTTTGTGATGGAATATGGAAATCCTCTTCAACCAGCCATTCTGTAAATTCTATAATTCAGTTAATTCTGATTCCGACATTTTGCATTGGCAGCATGTCACTGGAGGCTACGACACCGGCAATAGTTCCCGACTGACACACCATCACTCCCTCTAATGACATGCTTAGTGCACTACTGTACTAAACCTTAGTGCACATGTGTACTAAGACTTAGTGTAGTACTGCACTATCACTTAGTACACTACTGCACTAAGCACCTCTCCTTAGGCTGCACCGAAGCATCACAGGGAGTATGCGGACATATCTATAAGAGAGAAAACACTTATCTATACAAGGAAATGACTTTTACTGAATTTTGCAAGACGTAGCGCAGAGGTTAAATCGAAATGATAATTGATTGATAATGAATCCATCAACCTAATAAATTAATTAATTTAAACTTTTTAATATCTTTGTAACGGTTGTAACTGTTACGGACATAAAAAACTATTGTTCGGCGTAGTCTCCAGGTGGCTACACCGAACCGAGTAAAACAAGTTAATTCGACGAATGGAGATTCCAAACCAGTATTTAATAATATAGAACAATTGTCTAAGAAGTATGAAGATTATATTGAAAAGTAAATTATTAGCATGGTTCTTAACTATTTCAATCTTTTCTTTTACACAAGAACCAATAATACCAAGTTCGCCATATGGTACGAAAGAAGAGTATGTTAATAAGGTTTTAGAAAATGGGGATATAAGTGCATATCAGGATTTATTTTTCATTTTACAAAAAGGTGGACATGAAAACGAATATTTAATATATTCATTATTTATGGCCAATAAATATAACTACCCTGACGCTTTTTTTTGGGTTTATTATCATATGATAAAATTATTTGATAATAAAGATATTGAAATTGATGAAATATCTCTAAAGACAGCATTAGAATACCTTAATAAAGGCGTTGAACTAGGTTCAAAAAATGCAGAAATTCGTATGAGTGAACTTTCATTGGAAGGAAGACTTATACCTCAAGACACAATACGAGGGATTCAACTACATATGAAAGGTTGGAATGTTACAGATTCTGTTGCAATAGAGCGTAATTTAAAATATATTAGAAAAAAATACCTCAATAAAATTTAATAAATAATTTTTTCAGGGAAATCAAACGATTGTCTATGATTCAGAAAATAAAAAATGGATACATGAAGACTGAAATAAGTAATGTATTAGATTATAGGACTAAGACAGTTGTAGGAAAAAAAATATTATGAAGAAAGCTTATGTCTTAATTATTTTATTTCTGTTCGTTGTCCATACGTACTCACAAACTGAAAAAACAGCGTGCTCATTGTTTCATGTATTAACCAACGATAGCACAAAATACTGGGAAATGTTTAATCCGTATTTTGGTAAAAGCACAACCGGCTTCTCATTTTCAAAAGATAGCACCTGGATAAAATACGTAATAGATGCGAGGAGCAATCGCGTAATAGACAGGATTGACTACCATCAGCTTTATGGTACAGCATTTAAATTCAACATTCGTAATGATTCACTGTTTTTAAATTTTTTCAGCGATTTAGGTAAACATTGGTCGCTTTATCAGGTATTTAAAGTAAGTGTTATTGATGAATTTGGCATCAACCTGACCCACACAGAGATGTCGATTGTAGGGTCTCCTGATGGAACAGAAAGACTTAGGACGGTTACACGTACTTTTGATGTTGCCTGTGATCAATTCACAAAACCTGAATATGGTCGTAAACTATATCCTTATGATAAAGAAAAATGGAATTCGGGGGATAATAGTGACAGCCCTGTGAGATTAGAAGAGAAATAAAGAATGATTGTCATAATGATTAATCGATTCACAGCTCTGGTTCGGCTTAGTCTCCAGAAGGCTACGCAGAATTGAGAATGACTCCATCAACCTAAAAAACTGTATACGTAAACTTTGTAATATCTTCGTAACCGCTGTAACTGTTACAGACATAATAAAAATATTAACATGAAATTTTATAATAGAATAAGTGAGTTAGCCTAACTGCGGCGAATTCAGAATTTGTCGTTCAGTGATCATACCCGTTTAACAGTTGTAACGAAACGGGTTTACAGTTCTACCTTTTTCAAAAAATCACTCAATCCGCAAACCTCCACATCATTCTTAAACGGATAAGATGCAGTTACAGGAGCAATAATATATGTTTTATCAGGTTTTGTTGTTTCGATAGCACTCCAAAAACCTTTTGTGACCTGTGGTGCCGAAGAGGCTTTACATTCTACAGCTATCAATCGCGAACCCCTCTCAATAAGTAAGTCTAATTCATCACCTGTAGCACTGCGATAAAAAGAAAATCTGCAATCCCTCAATGAAGAAATGATACTTTCAATTACAAAACCTTCCCAGGACGCTCCGAAAACAGGATTGCCCATTAATGTATTGAAGTCATCGATTTGTAGCAGCCGATGTAACAACCCACTATCTCTCACGTAAATTTTGGGCGACTTAACCAAACGTTTCTTGATGTTCTTTTCAAAAGGAGGTAATGAACGGATAATAAAAGTTTGCTCCATTAGGTCAATATAACGGCGAACTGTTTGATAGGTAACACCTAATGATTCTCCCAATTTGGACGAATTAAAAAGTTGTCCCTGATTGTGTGCACACATAGTTAACAGACGACGAAGCTGCAATGCAGGAATCTGAAATCCGAGTTGTGGGATATCCCTTTCTACATATGTTCTGAGGAAATTTTCTCTCCAAAGAATACTCCCCTGATCTGATGATGCGAGATAGCTATCTGGATACCCTCCGCGCAACCAAAGTTTATTCAATTCAAAATTTGCATCTTGCTTAACTTCTTCAATTGTAAATGGTGTGAGTTCAATGAGTCCTACCCTTCCGGCTAAAGATTCTGATGTTTTCTGAATAAGATCCTGCGAAGCAGATCCAAGCAATATGAATCGTCCGGGACGACGGTTACGGTCAATTTCGCTTCGCAATACAGAAAAAAGTTCCGGAACTAACTGAATCTCGTCCAAACAAATTGTCTTATCCTGATTGGCAGCAAAGAATAACATCGGTTCTCTCAATTTATTGAGATCATCCAAATTCTGAAGGTCTAAATACAGATAGGCATCCGAATTTTGATAGATCATTTTTACCAAAGTAGACTTTCCGCATTGCCTTGGCCCTAAAATGGCAACAGCAGGAAATACGCTAAGATTTTCATTTACAAACACTTCTGCATTTCTATTTACGAATTCTTGCATATCATAAATCTTATTTCTATTTTGCACAAATATAGTAATATAATTTATAACTACAAAAAAAATTTATTAGAAACCCTGTTTTCTATTCCCTTTCCTCAATCATCACCTTCTCATCATCGCTACTCTTTATCAGCTCCATCAGTTGCGGCAGATAGTTTTGATAGATATCCCGTGGCAACACTTCATTTTCAACACACAACGAAGCGGCATATCCTACCACACAGCCCATCTGGGCAGTGGTTTTCATCACTCTCGGTCCTCCGAGCCCGAGGTGGGAACAGCTGAAATTACGCCCTGCCATAAAGAGATTCTTTATGTTTTTTGAATAAAGTGACCGGTAGGGAATGCTGTATGTTTTTTTGTAATAGATGGCGTCTGAAAGGAAATCGGGTCTGCTGCTGTTGACCAATACCTGCTGATGATGAACATCGACCGAGCGGCTTTCGAAAACCACCGCATCGTCGAATTTTGTATCGTTGCGCACATCGTTGAAGGTATAAATATAGTCGCCGGTCAATCGCCGCGATTCTCTTTTACCCAACAGATACGACACCCAGGCCAGTTCCACTTTTCCGTTATCGGGCAATTGTTTGGCATTGTAGAAGGAGCCGTAAATGGCTTTGAACATATGATCGCGGATGGCTTCTGCATCATCAATCTGACTGAGATCGTTGCTGGAATACTCCCAGTACCATTCCCCCTTGATGGCCATATGACCTTTGGCAACCTCCATTGCCCACGGAACTTCGGGAAAAGTTGACGGATAGTCCTTTAGTTCTGAATTCCATAAGACGGAGGAACCCATTACCCTCTGATCGGGCTTCTCGGGCGACCAGATGATATTTTTATTGGCTGTCCATCGTTCTTTAAGCGATTTATTAAAATCAAATTTGAATCCTTCGGAACTTAACTCCTCTTCGCCGAACTGATGTTTCGACTCACGACCATACATGTATTCTGCTCCTGCCCAGTAACCAATCCAGGCGTCGCCGGTACAATCGGCAAAAACAGGGGCTTCAAAACGCAGGGTTTCACCGGTCTCAATATGACTGGCTTCCACATATTTGATGCTGTTATTTTCAGCTTTCGCGTCGACTGCCTGCCAACTCAGAAACAAGTGGATATTTTCATACGCACGCATATTGTTCATGCGTTTCTCATCATCTGCCAGTAATTTTGCCGATCCATTGGGATGATGTTCGGTTTCAATTTTTTGAATAATACGTTCAAAAAAACCATACTGCCCCAGGGTATGCACCCTGATCTCTCCGCTGGCATTGCCGCCCAACACGGGTCGGTCGTGTATCAACGCCACATTGAGTCCTTTTTCGGCGGCGGCAATGGCAGCAGCACAACCTGCTGTACCGCCACCCACCACAACTAAGTCAAATTTCTGAAGTTTGACTTTTTCTTTCTCAGAATACTTCTGTTGTTTTCGCCAGTTCTCCAGACTTTTCAATTCATCTGGAGGAGTTTCCTTTTTTGTTGAAAAATAAATTGCATCACACCGGCCTTCGAAACCTGTAAGGTCTTTTAACTCCAGTGTTACTGTTTTTTTTCTGATATTTACTTTGCCTGCATATTGCCATTTCCATCCGGCATTTACTCCCAAATCCGTCTTCATTTCCTGCTTATTAACGATCAAACGGAACCTTCCCGGCGCTTCCCAGTTGCCCGGTGCCCAGTTCATCGTCCTCACCCATACATGGTAACTCCCTTTTTTGGGAAAATCAATTTCAGTTGCTGCATTGGCAACCGGTTTACCCATGCCGTGCGCCAACAGATAAGGTGATCCCATCTGAAAAACAAACTGCTGATCGGTCACCCATCCGCCTTTATTTTTGAAACTTTCGGCTTCAACAAGGATGGATGCAGCGTTTGCAGTTTGCATCATTGTGAGCAAAAAGAAAATAATGGTTGTTTTAAAGCAGTTGAACATAAAATAAACTATTTATACAGATTAAAATTAGCAGGTGTCCATTTCTTTCACCACGAAGTGGCAATATATCCTGGCCCAATGGCAACGCCTTGGGTTTCTCATTTGATGATCGTTGGCGACCCAAAGTTAAAGATTTTTGACTCAGTTCTGGCTGATTTCATTATTTTTTCCAATTCTGCCACTACCTCAGGATGTTCGGCTGCTACGTTATTGTCCTCATGGATGTCTTTCGAAAGATCGAAAAGCAACATGGGAGCATCGGGCTCTTTTCCGTAATTCAGCTTGATCCCTTTCCAGTTGCCTTTGCGGACCGCAATTTTTCCGCCTCCTTCATGAAATTCCCAGTACATGTAGGGATATTGCTTTTGGCTTTTTTGAGAGAACAAAGTGGGTACCATCGAAATACCATCGGTTTCAACCGGAGTTTTTACGCCGGCCAACTCCTTGAAAGTAGGCAATATATCCCAAAAGGCTGAGATGTGATCGGTTCTTGATCCTGCCTTGATTTTTCCCGGCCACGAAGCAATCATCGGCACACGGATGCCGCCTTCGAACATGTCGCGTTTTACTCCGCGCAATGGACCATAACTTTTGAAGAAATCGGGATCTGCACCCCCTTCGCGGTGCGGACCGTTATCGCTCGTGAAAATTACCAGTGTATTCTTATCTAATCCCAGTCTTTTTAATTCCTTCACCACATCACCCACGTAAGCATCGAGCCGTGTAATCATGGCAGCAAAGTCGGCATGGGGATTGGCTGAAGAACCGTAGGAGCCATCCTTATATCCTTCTCCCTCAGGAGAATCAACACCTTTATAGGCTTTCTTTTCTTCCATTTTGTTTTTATACAAACCGAGGATGCTATCCTCCGGAGAAGTAAGTTCGGCATGAGGCAGCACATAAGGCAGGAACATAAAGAACGTTTTATCCTTGTTTTTCCGTAGAAACTGCATGGCCTGCTGATGGATCAGATCCTGCGCATATTGTTCCTTTTTCGTTCCGGCATTGCCTTCGAGCATCACTTTTGTCTGGTTGTGCCACAAGTGATAGGGATAATAATTATGCGCCAGGCGCTGACAATTATATCCGTAGAACTCATCAAACCCCTGTTTGTTAGGGTCTCCGGAACTGCCGGGAGAACCCAGCCCCCATTTACCAAAAGCACCTGTGACATATCCCGCCTGCTTCAGCATTTTCGCCACCGTATAAGTATTTTCCGGAAGCGGTTCCTGACCCTCAGGTTTAGCTTCTTTATTTCCCCTGATATAGGTATGTCCCGTATGCAGACCAGTCATCAGCGACGAACGCGAGGGGGCACTCACCGTACACCCGGCGTAATGTTGGGTAAACAAGATCCCTTCGGCCGCGAGTTTATCAATATTAGGCGTTTGAATATATTTTTGACCGTAACAACCCACATCTCCGTAACCCAGATCATCAGCAAGAATATAGACGATGTTCGGCTGCGTATTTTTTGTTCCGGCACAAGAAGTCGATGCTATCAGCATCGCTCCCAGCCCGTTCAGAATCACTTTTGTATTCATAATTGTATGATTGACAAGGTATAACTGAACTGATAGTCCTTGTTATCATAACGATACTGATCGAGGGGTAATTGCCCCCACGAGTTGGTACCGCCGATACCACGCTGAAACAAGTCAACGTTCAACACCACTTCCTTACGCGGAAAGATATCGTTGAGGTGACGATGTTTCTTTGTCAAGCCCGGGTCAAAATCTTCGGAAGCATAATGCAGTGCGGTTACACCCATCGGTTGAACACCTTCTAATTTCAGACCAAAACCTGCATTATCAGTAAGCGTCAGCCAGCGGACATCCGTTTTGTTTCCATTTTCCTGCGGACGCAGGTAGGGCACATACTGATCTTTTACTTTGCTTTCGTAGATTCCCAGCATTGCTCCGGCGCAACGGTCAACGTAGTTTTCCACCGGTCCGCGACCATAATACCGGTAATTATCCAGTTCCACCGGCAGGATGATCTGATTTCCGAAGCGGGGAATTTCTGTAATATCAGTATTCGTGGTTTTGTACTGAACATCCACCTTGATGGTTCCGTTACCATTCACTGTGTAAGTCTGCGTGTAATCAGCAGAAACGTCAGTTAACCGGTATTGATAGATCACTGCCACCGAATTATTTTCTTCCTTCACTTCCACATTTTTAAGCAGTCGGTTGTTACCTGCAGCCCTCCATACACTTAGTCTTTTCTGAATATCGGCACCAAAATCATTATCGATGGGCGCACGCCAGAAGTTAGGTTCTATGGCTTGTTTCAACACTTCTTTGCCGTTCTTCTGATAACTGATCAGTCCCGATGCGGCATCTTTCAAACGATAGTTGGTGGCCACATCAAAAGTAGCCACTACATCGCCCGCTTTAACTTCAATCTTATTATTCTTCTTTGTTACCGAAGGCTTCACTGAGGACTTATCCTGCTGTTTAGCTACAAAATAATTATTATCAGCAAAAGCCAGTTGATCGTAGGCACATATATGTCCGGCAGGAACCAGATCAGTACCTTTTACTGTGATGGCATAAAGGTTCAGCAGATACTCTTCCCCTTCTTTAACTTCCACTTTCGGAAGATTCAGTTGCACTTCTTTATCTCCTGACGGAGCCAGTGCCAGAGAGAAATCACCTTCGTTCATTTTCACCCCGTTCTTCAGTAATTCCCATTTGAAACGGAAAGTACTCAGGTCGGTAAAAGCAAACTCATTGTGAACGGCAATAATTCCTTTCTGTAAGTCCTTCGCTTTAAAATGAATGTCCTGATACACTTTTTTCACTTCAAAAAGCTGTGGATTAGGAGTTCTGTCGGGCCAAATCACGCCATTCATACAGAAGTTCTCCTGATGCGGATAATGTTTGGCATTGAAGTCGCCCCCGTAAGCGTAGTATTTATTTCCGTTTTCATCTTTAGTAAGGAGGCCCTGATCTACCCAGTCCCAAATAAAGCCGCCCTGCAAGGCACGGTGAGCACGGATGGTTTCCCAGTATTCCTTGATATTGCCCGAACTGTTGCCCATGGCATGCGAATATTCACACAAAATCAACGGACGGTAAATATCCTTCTTTTGTGCATATTCAGCTATTTTGTCGATGCTGGCATACATCGGACAAACAATGTCGGTCGCTTCCGTTTCCTTCGCTTGTTCGTACTGCACCGGACGGTTTTTATCGCGTTCTTTGATCCACTGGTAGGTCTTTTTGAACACATCGCCGTTGCTGGCTTCATTGCCCAGTGACCATATAATCACCGAAGGATGGTTTTTGTCTCTTTCCACCAGACTGTAGGTTCTGTCGAGATGCGCGGCATCCCAGGCCGGATCGAAAGCCATATTTTCCGGTCCGTAACCCATGCCGTGTGATTCGATATTGGCTTCGTCTACCAGATAAATACCGTACTCGTCGCACAATTTATACCACTGGGTCGACTGCGGATAATGGCTGGTACGAACCGCATTGACATTGAACTGTTTCATCAGTTTCAGGTCGGCAATCATGGTTTCACGGTCGACCACATGTCCGTTCACCGGATGATGTTCGTGCATGTTCACCCCTTTGAGATAGACATATTTGCCATTCACAAGCAACACACCGTTCTGAATTTCCACCGTTCTGAAGCCGACACGGTGTGATACATATTCAATATTTTTCTTTTGATCGTCGGAGATGCTTAGTACCAATGTGTACAGATGCGGTGTTTCAGCGCTCCATAAAGCGGGATTATTTATCTTTTGCGTGAATATTTGTTGATTTGCCTGATTGGCTTTCAGATTTACCCACATTCCTTTTGAAGCTACAGCTTTGCCGGATTTATCCAGCAGTTCCATTTCCAGATAGGTTTTGCGGTCTTTTCCGCTGAAATTATCGAGTTTTACTTCCACGGTTAAATCCGCGTTTTTATAATTGGCATCCAATTTCGGTTTCGCAAAGAAGTCGGTAATACGCACCTGATCGGTACTATAAAGATAAACACCTCTGTCGAAGCCCGATAAGCGCCAGAAGTCCTGATCTTCAAGATAGGATCCGTCGCTCCAGCGATAACCTTCAACGGCAATCTTATTTTTTCCCTGACGCACATAAGGAGTAATATCAAATTCAGCAGGATTTTTCATTCCTTCGCAATAACCTACCTTTTCTCCATTCACCCAGAGGTACATGGCAGCCAGTCCCGTTTCAAAATGGATAAAAGTTTTACGATTTGCCCACGAAGCAGGCATTACAAACTCTTTGATATAGGAACCCACAGGATTATCATTTTGCGGAACATAGGGTGGGTTCTTTGGATGGGGATATTCCACATTCGTGTAAATAGGAGTGCCATGCCCCTGTATTTCCCAGTTACCGGGAACGGATATTTCACCCCAGCGGCTGTCGTCATAACCGTTTTTATAAAAGTCAACAGGACGGTCGGCCGGTTTCGGCACCCAGTTGAACTTCCACTTGCCCGACAAACTCAGATAATAGGGAGAACGTTCATAGTTATCCCGAATGGCTGCATCCCTGTCGGAATAATTCATGAAGGTAGCTCTGGCCGGTAAGCGGTTGATTTGAAACACTGCGGGATTTTCCCAGTCGTTCGCTGCACCCTGTACCACCACTGATGATAACGCGAATATCGCGAGGGTGGTGAGGAATAAAACACTCTTTTTAGTCATATTTTTTAGTTATTTCAATTTATATTTATTTCTATTTTAAAAATATTTTAACCACATTAGTCACATGAGTTCACATAAGTCTGTTCATGGACAGCCACATACAAAACAGGACTGATTCTATAGTATTTTTTAGTTCACATAAGCGTTCTTCCTCCGGAAAAACAACTCATGTGACTCATATGACTCATGTGGTTAAAAAAAATATTATTTTTCATAAGCCGGATTAGTTGTCGGCATTTTTGCCTTCACCGATTTTCTCCAGGTATTTAACTGCTTAGCCATTTTATCAGCCCGTTGCTTTTCTTTCGATGCCAGATTGTGATGTTCACCTATATCGTTTTTCAGATTATACAACTCCAACTCTCCAGTATCATAAAATTCAATTAACTTATAATCTCCTACCCTGATAGCTCCACCCGGTCGTGAACCCTGATTGGGATAATGCGGATAATGCCAGAAAATGGCACCTCTGTCCTGTTGTGCTCCCATAAATGCCGGTTTTACGCTTTTCCCGTCAATGATATATTTTTTGGGGAAAGGCACATTCACCAAATCGAGGATGGTCGGATAATAATCGACAGAAGAAACAACACTTTCGTTCACAGTATTAGCAGGAACATGCCCTTTCCAGAAGGCAATAAGCGGCTCTCTGATACCTCCTTCATACAAATGTCCCTTGCCGGCTTTCAGAGGAAGATTGCTCGTGGGCGTTCCTTCGGAGGTCGACAATCCTCCGTTATCACCTGTAAATATAATGATGGTATTGTCGTACAGCCCAAGTCTTTTAAGTTCTGCAATTACCTTCCCAATATTTTCGTCCATACTCGATATCATTGCCGCATAAGTTGCATGATTTTGCACTAAGCGGTCACGATAACTCTTTGACTTAAAAGGTTGTTTCGATTTCCAGTCAGGATTTTCATCAAAAACACGTATAACTGTATCAAGACCCATCTTACGGGCTTTTTCTTCAAAATAACGGACTTTATCAGGTTTACCTATGAGCGGAGTATGTACCTGATAGAAAGGGAAGTTAATGAAGAAAGGTTTTCCTTTAAACTTATTAAGTATTTTCACACATTCATCACCTAACCGGTCGGTCAGGTATTCCCCTTCCGGACCATCCTTAAGATAGAGATTGTTATACGGGACAAAATACCCACCGGGACCGGGAGCACCTTTTCCACAGCCGGCAATGTTAATGTCGTAGCCCTGATATTGAGGGAAATAAAGAGAATCTTCCGCCACATGCCATTTACCGATATGAGCCGTTTGATAACCATAAGGTTTCAGTGCTTCCGCAATTGTCACTTCTGCCAGAGGCATATTAAATAGGTTATCAGGAGGTAACACCGGACAAATTTTCTGCATTTCAGCCCTGGTATTCGGTTGATGATAACGTCCTTTAATAAAATCGGTAACTCCTACTCTTGCGGGATACTTACCGGTTTGTATGCTCACACGGGTGGGCGAACTCACCGGACAGGCCGCATAGGCATTAGTAAAAAGCATGCCTTCCCGAGCCAGCTGA
>Ga0209417_1003163_pt1 | contig 22803 bp, 24 predicted proteins | sample RifGroF2_FD_184002 | JGI IMG/M metagenome (GOLD analysis project Ga0209417, IMG submission 184002) | Groundwater microbial communities from Rifle, Colorado, USA - Groundwater F2 (SPAdes) (version 2) | ecosystem: Environmental > Aquatic > Deep subsurface > Groundwater | place: Rifle, Colorado... | reverse complement strand
TAGCTAAGCGCAAAACCCAAGTCGGATCATGCAACGGGAAGAAGCCTGGGTGAAACAGCGGCCGGATAACTAGGAGAGTGATGCCCAAAAGAACTGTAGTAGCAGCCAGGACGGTAAATTTTTTCATGGAGAGATCCGGTAGAGCCGGATATAACTTTGGTCGGCTTTGGGGAAAGCCAAGATTTCTTCGGAGTTGGGAGGCAGCGACTTAACCTGGGTATTGTTGAGGATAAAGTAAGTCTCAGAGTTCTTTTCGGCATTTTGACGAACCGCGAGAGGTGGGATGTCGCGGATTGGATAGATACCGGAAATTTGCAGCTTCTTGGTGCGGTCGGCAGTATAGAGTTCGACGCCGTGAGGCAGAAGGCCGAAAGTACCCTCGGTATAAACATCAAGAGATTGATTGACTTGCAGCGAGCGAGCGACCAACCAAGCGGAGATTTCTTTCACACCGTTGCCCGACGCCCAGCCAGAGACATAATCAAAATCGGCACGAACCAACGGCATATGAAGTGGGTTAGTCCAGGATTGATACATAAACCAGGTTGGCCAAATAGTAAGAGTCAATAAGACGGGAAGCAAGAATTTTCGAGGGAGTTTGACCAAGGCATAGGCTCCGTAAAAGAGCATAAACGGCACGGCGAAAACTATATAACGGGGACGAAAGAGCATGGCACTTAAAACTGTGGCTAGCAGTGGTCCCCAAAACCATGCGGAAACTACGAAGAAACGGCGCCAGTCCGACTTCAAGAGCCATAAACCACCGAGGATCGACAAGCCGTAAAGTGGGAGAGTCAGATAGGACCAGAGCCACGATTGGGCATCGGCGAAATTCTGCCAGATGCGATAGGGGTGCTCGAGCAGCATAGTTAGGGGAGAGATGACGAAATCGTTATTTTTGTCACCGATCATGTGCATCCAGGGTGAGAGCCTTTGAATATTGTAAATGGCTGCCGCGAGGAAATAGGCCAAGAGGAGGTAGAGGAGAAATTTGAGCGTTCGGCGATGCCAGAGCTCGGACGACTTGACCAGGAAAGGATAAGAAAGGGGGATCAGAAGCAAATAGATGAGGGCGGGAGATTTTACCAGGAGAGCCAGGCCGCCAAATAACCCTAAAATAAGCGCGACATCGAGTCTAGCGGTAGAGATGAGGAGAAAGCCCAGGTTGAAAAGCCATACACCGGAAGCAGTCAGCATACTTTCGACGACGGCAAACCGGTCATAAAAGAAGAGGAAGGGAGTGATCAGACTGAGATAGGCAGCGAGAAAGCCGAGCTTTTTGCTACCTAACAAGTGTCCGGCATATATTAACCCGAGCACGGTAAATAATCCGGAAATTACCGACACCAACCGGGTAGCAAAAAGCGGATCTGCCAGATATTTGAGGGTGGCCATGGAGATCCAAATAAAAAGGGGTTGTTTGCCGTCAGTTAGGCTGATAAAACGCCAGGAAGCATCGTGCAGGGAAATTTGTGCCCAGCGACTATAAATAGCTTCGTCGACGAAGATGGGGAGAGCGGTCAAGTGATATAACCGGGATGCAAAATAAAGGATTACGAGACAGATAAGGAAGCTCCATTCTCGAGGACTAAATCGCGGCCAGAATTTCATAATTTCATTATAGACTAAGCCTTAGATTTGCGAACGATCCCAAAGAGAAGTGAAACGGCAAGGGGAAGATAGAGGATAAGACTCACAAAGGGTAAGGAGTTCAACCAAAATCCGGTGGCGACGAAGGGTAAGTAAAAGAAAGTAGCTGCCAAGGACGCAAGGCTAATCCACAGGTACACCCAGGGTAAACCGGTCAGGGCGGCGGGGAGGAAAACCCACCCCAGATACCACGACTGATAACGGCCGGGGGACAGGAGGATAGGCAAGAATAAAAGTAAAGCAGCGACCCGAAGTTGAAGTTGACGATTACGGAGGAGAAGGGCGGGTGCGGCGACGGCAGTTATATACTTGACGCTCACGGAAAAGAGGAGAGTTAACCACCCTAGTTTGAGACGGTGTTGCCAGAAATAATTGAGGGAAGCCAGGAAAAGTGCGAGCATGACTACATCGTTGTGGCTGTTGACGACCATATCTAGGAGGAGATATGGGTTAAAGGCTATGAGCAGTTGAATAAAAATAATTTTTGAAGGAGCGTATTTGAGCTGACGTCCCAGCTGACCAAGAAGATAGATCGCCCAAACAAAGAAAGTGGTCATGGTGAGCTTCATCAGATAAAGCGCGGGGACAAATTTGCCAAAACTCAAGAGGTAGGCCGGAGATTCGATAAGGGTAAAACCAGGTCCGTAAGCGGAGGGTGTATGGACCCAACGCATGAACCGCAGCCAGAGATCGCCGCTAAACTCGAGAGGTGCGTGGAGATGGGGGTTGGCATGATAGAACCAGAGAATTTTAGTGTGGAAAATGTAATTGAAGATATCGGCAGAAAGCATGGGGTAGGCAAAGGTGAGAAAGATAACGAGAAAGAGAAAAGGTTTCCAGGGGAAAGATTTGAGACGTTCTTGATTAACGGCGAAGAGGAGCCAGAGATAGAGGAGGTAAAACACGAGGAAGATGCCATTAAAAACTTGACCGGAGAGCGGACGTTCAAAATAAACTAAATGCTGCAATTTTCCAAAAATTTGCAGAAGGAATGGATGGGAGGAAAGGGTTAGGTTAAAGTCAAGAAAGCCGTAACTATAGACAAAAAGGATTAAGCCTAAAAGAAAATAAGCTGGCAAGATAAATTTAGCGATCATATTTGCCCAGCAGGTCGTTTACCCGCACGCGCAAAATCTCGGCGAACATCTCGAGCGATTCTTTCACAAAATTGCGCGATTTACCGGAACTTGTATCTTCGTTCTTCCAACGGACACTAACTTCTTTGATGGGTTTGCCCATTTTTTTCGCCAGGTGGAGCATTTCTACATCGTAAGCCGTGACTTTCCAGCCGATTGCGTTGTTGGTCCGGCCAAAGATCCGCATGCGGCTGAAGATTTGGCGCGCCAGCTTGGTATCTAGCAGTTTAAAACCACATTGGGTATCGTGAATTTCTGGTAAAAGGATCGCGCGTCTTGCCAAGAGGAAGACAATGGAAGCCAATTGACGAAGAAAACTAGAATCGGGGCGGCGAGAACCTCGGCTGCCAATGACAATTTCGTAGCCCTCGGTCGTGTATGATACAAGTTTGCCTAGTTCAGAAATTGGGGTGGATTGGTCCATATCGGTTAGGAGGACATATTGGCCGCGTGCTGCCTGGAAAGCGGCGCGGAGTGCAAAAGGTTTACCCGCGTGAGAGTTGCGCAAGATATGAAGGCGAGGTTCCTGCTTGGCAAAACGTTCGATTTGCGAAAGGCTGTCGTCGGTACTGCCGTCGTCGGAAATGATAATTTCCCAGTCATAAGATTGTTTTTTGAGGTAGCCAACGACAGTGCGGAGAACTCCGCGGCGGACATTTTCGCTTTCGTTATAGTTGGGAATAATGACCGAAATAAGCTTACTCATAGATTAATTGTATCAGGGTTCCAGATGGATTGTCGCCACATGTATATTATAGGAAACCGGTTCGTTGAGGATAATTTTACGTTTGCCTTTAAACTCGTTGAGTTGTGGGTGACCTAAGTATTCGGTCAAAGAAGGATGAGAGGGGCCGGCTAGAAACAGGAGAGTGGTAGTTTCGTCGTCCAACGGGCAAGGACGATCTTCACAAACATCAAAGATGAGCGGTTGGAGATCGTTTTGGGGAGGTGCGGCGGAAATGGCGAGATAGTAGGTGATGGGGATGCTTACCGTGCCCTGAGAATTGACAACGTTATACGGCCGACCGGCAGCTTGAGTGACAATGTAGTTGGCAACTGCCCGGGCTCGCTCTACCTGAATTGAATTGATCCCTGTCAAATTGTAGCGAAGTGCAGCCAGGGTGGGCAGGGTTAAGACAATTAATAAAAGAAGGGTAATACCACCCAGTATTCTGGATTTGGTCAGCGACAAACCGATAATGAGTGAAATGACAGGGAATAAAAAGCCGAGATAATGGACGTGCATGTTCTCGCGCAAGAGCGAAACTAAGAGGAGTGAAGCGACTAATAGATATGCCAACAACATGCGGTTAGTCAAAACAAACACCAAGAGTACTACAGTTCCTAAAACGGTAAAAGAGGAAGGGGAAGGGGTCAACATGATGGACTGACTCCCCATAATTCCCCGAACGACCAAAAGCAGGTTGAGATAAAGCTGGCGTAAATAACTCCCGGCATTTAAAGCTTGACGTTCTGGTTCTTGGAAGTAGGTAAGAAATGCCTGGGTATTCACAAAGCTGTGGCGGAATTCGAAGAGCCAGAATGGGAGGGTCGCGAGGATAAACCCACCAACGATGATCAGGGAGTGGATGAGGAGAGTCCTGAGCTCTTGGCGGCGAATATAGTGCAGGACAGTGCGAAGATATAGTAAGGCAGGCAGGACCAAAGCGACATAATGAAGCTGGAAAATAATCCCAGTCACGAGACCGAAGAGAAATACGCGCCAGTGCGTACGGCGTAAAGAGATGACGAGTAAAAGAGAAATAAAGAAAGGAATGACATTGGGATTCCAGGAACTACGTGAGTAATGGACCATGACTGGAGAAAGAGCATAAAACAAACCAGCGGCTAAGCCTGTCGACAGCGAATGATAGCGCCGCCCGAGATAGATGAGTAGGCCAGTAGTAAGGACGCCGAAAAGAGCGACCATGGCAGCTGGACCGACGGGCGAGAGTTGGGAGAGCCAGAGACTGGGAACCATGAGATAGTAGTAAAAAGGCCCAAGGTACATGTTACCGACCGAAGTTTCTGGACCCAATAATACGGGTAATTTGGTGTCGAGCATACGGTAGGCAATCAGGACATCTCTGCCCTCGTCGTTGTGGAAGATAAAGGTATGATCCAAGCGGTAAAAGTGAGTAAAAATGGAAACAGCTAGAACCATCAAAATAAGCAGATAACGCCAGATTTGGTTTATTTTTGGTTTAACCATAATTTAAGGCTTTCACGAAATGCGCGCAGGATGACGCGGGGGTGATTTCCAGTTTGTAATCCATATTTACGTGGATAATGTTTGACCGGATGTTCGTAGAAAGTCAATCCTTGACGTTTTAACCGCATCATCATCTCGGTGACCGTGATCGCACTTTCAGTGGTTAAAGTGAGATTTTTGACATGTTTTGACGGAATAAGTTTGTATGCACAGTCTACATCTTTCATCCAGAGTCTAAAGAGAAATAGATTCCAGAAACGCAACAGGTAATGAGCGATGATGATGCGGATGAGCGGATCTCGACGTTTTTTGCGCCAACCGACGATTACGTCGGCTCGATCCCGGAGCTTAACAAAGGCGGGCAGCTCGGAAAAGTGAAATTGCCGGTCGGAATCAGTGGAAAAAATCCATTTATAACGACAGCTCTTGAGCCCTGTTTTAAAGGCAGCACCGTAACCTAAATTCTTTGGGTGAGTGATGAGTCTTACTTTTTGGTTACGTCCAAAATGTTTCCGGATTACCGAGGCGGTGCCGTCGGTACTGCCGTCGTCGACGATGATAATTTCAAATTTTTGCGCTACTTGGGGTGCATACGTTAAAGCATCGCGAATGACCATTTCAATATTGGCAGCTTCGTTATAGGCTGGGAAGAAAATGGATAATGATGATAATTTCGTCAAAGACATGTTTCGATTGTATCATTTACGGAGTAAAACTAAGTAATAAGTTTCAGCAAGTTTTGTGACTATGAGTATAATGAAAATATGGTCGGAAGATATCGCTTGGGTACCATCCTGATAGCGTGGGTATCGCTACTATTATTGTGGCTGCCGTTTGGGGTAAAGCTGGACAGTTTGGCGGGGATTAAGTTTGGCAAGGTCGGTTTTGAACGGATAGTCCAAAATTTTGATGGGTTAAATTTCTTGATTGTGGCAAAAACTGGTTATGACCCTATACTCATTGAGACGAATTATCAGGAGATATTAGCTCAGCGCAAGCCACTGTATTTTGCAGCTCACTATCCCCTCTGGCCAGTGATTATCCGTTTGTTTGACACTTTCACGACTGGACCCAGGGCATTACTCATCAGTATTGTGGCCGTGAATGGACTGCTGGCATGGATATTATTTGAGTTTTTTCGGCAAGGGTTAAAAAATCCAAGCCAGGCAATGTGGCTTGCGGTAGTGGCACTTTTTTGGCCGGCGCGGATGTTGGCTGACCGGGCAGTCGGGTCAAATGAGCCTTTATTTATGGTACTAATTTTGGGTTCATTAATCCTAGCTAAGAATGGAAGACACTGGTGGGCGGGGATCGTTGGGGCATTGGCAGTATTAACGAGGAGCCCGGCGATTATTCTTTTTGCGGCCTACGGATTGATGGCGGTGATCCCAAAAAGTTCACTCTTAGATAAACTCAAACGTGTCCTACCCTACCTGACGATGCCGACAGTACTCCTCCTTCTGTGGATGTATTACGGCTTTAGGTTTGGTAGTTTTTGGGCGTATTTCCAAGTCGGCGGCAATCTCAATTTGTATTGGCCATTTGCAGTTTTTGCTTCAGGGCTGCCATGGACTGGAGGTATGTGGATGGAGGATATCGTATATCTTTTGGCGTTTTACGGTATCGGTGTCTGGGCGTACGTGAAACGGCGCGGATGGAATGCTCTCAGTATGTTTGGGGTACTTTATTTGATTTTTACTCTCCTGGTGGCTCACCGAGATATGAGCCGATATATGCTGCCTATTAGTCCCATTGCAATCCTTGGTTGGACAGAAGTGATCTCGTTTAAACCATTGCGTTGGCTGTTGGTGGCACTCCTTATTCCGATTTTCTTATTCGCTTGGCAATTTGTAATCGCCAATTACCAACCAGTCTCCGACTGGACTAACTTCTTATGAAGTTCAGGTTCGTGACCGGACTCGTTATTGCTGTTGCGTGCGTGACTCAGTTACTGACAGTTATGCCCAGCGGAAGTAGATTGTGTCAGGGTGACCGTTGCGGTGATTATTACTGGGGGGCACATGAGCATGATGGGATTTGGCATTTGGCGCTGATTAATTCGACTTTTGGTCAGGCAAAAACGGAGTTTCCGACCATGGCCGGGGAAAAGTTGCGGGGATACAATGCACTCCTTGATAGTGTGCTAGGACAAGTAAAGCTACTCACTCACTTCGAGGCAAAAACACTATATTTCAAGGTAGTCCCGCTCTTATGGTTGGCGGCGATGATATGGGTATGGAGTAGATTCGCGAAAAGTTATCGTACGTCACGCTGGTACCAGGCAGCTTTGCTCTTTTTTATCTTTTTCGGTAATTCGTTTAGTTATTGGCTACGCTTGGCTCACGAGGGAAGAATGGATGGAGCCAGTGGGCTCTTATCCATGCAGTCGCCACAAATGTTGACGAATATTCAGTTTGCGCTGTCACTTCCATTTTTGGGAATTATGTTGATTCTCATGCAATTGGCCAAACGGAAGTGGTGGCAGAATGCTGTCTTGGCAGTTCTACCGACGGTTATGTTAGGACTCAAATTTTATGGGGGTGTAATCGCAATGGTGATGGTGGGAGTTTTTGCTCTGTTCGAGCTTAAAAAGAAAGCGTGGCGCGAGGGCTTGGGGATCATAGGCCTTGCAGGAGTGATGTTTATCGCGGGGATGTGGTACTTTTACCAGCCCCTAGGTCAAGCAGTAAATACCCAAATCTTGAGCTGGCAGCCGCTCCAAACGATGCACCCCATAATTGAAGAAGCTGGTCTCGTATACTGGCCACAGATCGCCAGCTTGAGAAATATCCTGGCTAATCAAGGAATAGGTTGGCGACTAGTCTTGATAGAAGTAGTAACCTTTGGACTCTTTGTGATCTTGAATTGGGGCACACGGGTAATCGGATTCTACCGTAAACAGTGGCGGACGGTGGACGGGGTAATCTTGTCCGGAATAGTGGCAGGACTCTTCTTAAACTTGGGATTCGTCCAGCGGGGTGAGTGGTGGAATACTGTACAATTTTTGTACTATGCGACCTTCCTCACCAATATCTGGGCGGCTGATGTACTAGTAACAATTGCCGGCTGGCGCAAATGGGGAGTGATTGCAGCAGTGGCTATTGTAGCTTTGACTTTGCCTAACGCCATTGACACAGTCCGAATTTTTTCTTCCTATCCCCCCCAAAGTTTTGTGAGTGACGAGGAGAAAAAAGTGCTTGCAGCCATCGCCGCAGAGCCGGCTGGAACCGTGCTGGCACTCCCCTTGGCTCCCAAGGCTATCCCAGACGAGGGACTGCCATGGCCACTTTATAGCCGATTTGATACAGCTTACGTAGCGGCATATACGGGAAAAACCACTTACTTGAACGACTTAGTGCAATTGAGGCTGACAGGGATAGATTATCAGGAAAGATTGGCGAAGATTATGGCTAATAATTGCGAAGTATTAAAAGAGGTGCGGTACGTTTATGTAGCCGGTGATCAAGCTCAAATTATCGATTGGCAAAAATGTACCGGGGTGGAGTTGCAAAGCGTGATGGCGGGTGACGACTCTGAGTATTACCGAGTGATCACGGAGACGCCCAACCAATAGTTATATTGAGACAGCACTTCTTCGCTACGATAGACAAAGCCATTGGTCACGCGGAGTTCAGGATAGGATTTAAGGAAGAAAATATAAGTTTTGTCCGATTCAAGGTAGATTTGGGTCTCGTCGTCGCGATAGACAGGAGCGGAGGAAGGAAGATTAAGATAGTCGGAAAGAACGTTGGTGTTTACGAGGGCCTCGTAGCTTTGCCATTTGGGTGAGTCATAAGTCAAGATGGGAAGTGCCGGGGCACTTTTAAGTTTAAGACCACTCTTGGTTTGGAAATCTGAAAGCTCACGCTCAGATAAGCCATCTTGGTAAACGTAAAGCACACCGGGATAATAGAACTCGCGAGTTTCCCAAAATTTTTGGGCGTCGAGGTGGCGAGTAGCTTGGGTTTGGGAGATGAGCCGATCCAAAGAAGACTGGCGGGCGAAAGGAAAGAGCAGGTGAGAGAAGCGAGGAGAAATAACTAAATAGGCGGCGATTAGGAAAATACCTAAAAATGCAGGCAAACGCATAAAATGATTATATAATGATTGAGTGAAGGAAAACAGCCAAGATAAATGGTATTTGGGTTTGTCTATTTTGGTCTCGCTCATTTTGGTGGCTGATTTGTTTGTGACATCGGGCCATTCCGCGTACATGGATGGGATTGCCCACTTGACTACTCTGACTCAGTTTTACGAATCGATGAAGCAGGGTATCTGGCTAGTTAGGTGGACGGATGGTTTTGCCAATTATGGGATGCCCATCCCCTTGTATATCCACCAGACTGTCGGATACTTGGGTGGTTGGCTGGCATGGTTATTTTTGGGCAATGTGGTCTTGGTCTACAAAGTGATGTTCGCCATAGGATCGGTGATTTCGGCGGCAGCATTTTACAAGTTTTTACGGATTTATTACCGGCCACTGGCAGCTTTTGCTGGGGTCATAATCATGAATTTTGCACCTTATCGCATTATGAATTTGTATATCCGTGAAGCGTTGCCAGAATTTATGGCGGCGGTTATGTTCCCAGCTATCTTGTGGGCGACGCATAACTTGGTAGTTAACCGGAGCCGCTGGTCAGGGGCAATTTTGACCGGAGTATTTGCAATCATTGCGCTATCTCATCCGATGATGCTAGTTGTTGGAAGTCTCTTGTTTGCGGCATATTTTCTCTATTTAGTGTGGGGCAAAGATGATTGGCTGAAGATCACAATTGTCTATGGCGCTTATATGTTGTGGGGGATTTTGATCGCCGCTTATTTTCTCATTCCGCTCACGCGGGAAATTAAGTACTTTTACTACGGCTTGGAACCAAATCATCTCACTCCAGGGCAGTATCTAGGGCTAAACCATTATTTTGATCCAAAATGGTACTACTTTTATGTGAGAGACGTGGCAAACCGCGGGCATTTTGTGAAAGGGGGTTTACTGGAAACTTTGATTATGGTTGGCGGAACGGCAAGTTTGATCATCAGTCGTATCAAACAAAAATATAAGCGGCTGGCATTTTGGGAAGTAGCTACCATGGTTGGGATCGGACTGATCTTTTTCACTACCAAATATTCGGCTTGGTTTTACGAAAACATCAATCTGCTAAGTAATATTCAATTCCCCTGGCGGATGCTTTCGGCTTATATTTATATCCCGGCGATTTTAATTGCCGCTTGGATAGACCATTGGCGCAAGAATAAACAAAGGTTAGGGGTGTTAATCGCGGTGATTGTGGTAGTAGCGATCAGTCGTTTCCCGCAGATTTACGCCAAGAATAATACCATGCACGATGTTGCCCGTTATTATTTTACCCCGGTCAACTTGCACTCTACTCTCATGAATACAGTCTGGACTGGTGAAACAACAACATATCCTATCAAAAAAGAAAAGGGAGAAATTATAGAGGGAACGGGAGAACTGACTACTTTGGACAATCGGTACGGTATCCGGCACTACCGCGTCACGGCAGAAACAGAATTGAGACTAGTTGATTACACTTTTTATTTCCCTGGCTGGGAAGTAAAGGTGGACGGGGTGGGAGTGCCAATCGAGTTTCAGGATCCGGATTATCGGGGAGTCATTACTTACCATGTACCGACCGGTGAACATGACGTCAGATTGTATTTCGGAGATACCAAACTGAGGAAGGGTGCAAATTTAATCTCAATGGTTAGTGCTTTAGGCTTTGCCATTTACTTGCTAATACAGCGGCAACATAGTCAAACAATTGGACTGGGTGAGAGAAACACTTTGTCCAAGCGGACTGGCAGTCGGGAGCGAAAACAAAAGTGAAAGTGCGGGGTGAGAGTCCTGGTACCATAATTTTGAGGGGATATCGACCGGGAGCGGGAGCGGCAAAATCGTTTCGTGGGATTGGAGGGCTAACGGATCGGACAACAGGGAAAGTTCCCCGGCTTCAAACTGAACCGGTGTACTTAAATTGACAGGCAGTCCGGCGGTGTTACGCGGAATTACCACAATTCTGGCAGGAGTACGAGAAAAGATGAGGTGGGTAAGTGACGGATAGATGAGAGAGCCATTCGTATCGCGGTCATCGATGGAACTGGGGAGGAAAAGGAAGGGGAATTTTGTGCGCATTTGTTCAAACTTTTTGGCGTCTAAATGGGGAGTAAAGGTACAGACTCTTGTTTGACATTCCCCCTTTAGGGCATATTTAAGGTCTCCGGCGGGAACAAATGAGAGCGAGTATGACTGACTGTCCTTGGTTTCGGTGATGGGAATCCGGCCGCCAGTATGATCGATATAACGTAAAGATGAGGGGGAAAGCCCGCGCAGGATAAATTGCTCGGGATAAAATTCGAAAGTGATCTCACCTCTTCCCGCGGTCTGATAAGAGAGCGTCACGAGGTTGGAAGCGGTCGTGACCTTGGGTTCTTGACTACTGTCACGCTTGGGAAAGGCGAGATAAGTTGGCAAAACCTCTTGTTCGTTGCTGGTACGGTAACCTTGGCTATACTGCGGCTGAAACAAACGAGACCACCAATTACCTTTCAGTTGATACCAGCGCGAGCCGTCGAGCAAGAAGGGAGCAATGTAAAACCCAGCATTAATAACTTCTGCATCTTTATAAGGATCGGTAATATCGGCATGGTAAAGCCTTAAGTCGGTCAAACTGACAGAGTCTTGAGAAAAAAGTAGGCGCAGACGATAAGAAGGTGTCGTAATCCAATAGGCACCTTGGCCGGCATAGACGGTGACAGGATAGGAGTGGGAGAGATCAGATAATTTGGCAGGATCGGGATAAATCGCGTTGGGGAATTCGGAAGCTATATAGCGTAGCTGGTGGGCGAATTCGGTTTGGTAGGTGTCTGGCATCGAAGTTTCTAAGCCGAGGACAGCGAAGCCTGGTTGTCCTCCTGGCTGTCTAAGCGCTGTGTTTAAGAGAGATTGAAAATAAGCAAAATCGGTATGCTGCCCGTAATCGTTGGGCTGGGAAGTATAAGAACTAGACATGTCACCATAGTTTTTGAGAGGATCTTCGATCGTCTGACGAATGATAGTTAAACCGCTTAAACCGGGGAGAAAAGCCCACTGCCGACTTGCCTCGTACGGGTAATGAATAGGGCCTCCCGAGAGAGTGTAACTGTCTGTCCCCCACTGCTCCCTAGTCAGTTCATGTACAGACACTCCGTAACGGTCATGCAGATAATTTAAACTATAAGTATCTACAAACCAGCCGACGGTGAGGGAAGGATAGTAGCCAAAAACCGTATGATATTGAGCCATATACGTGTCAAGCAGGGCTTTTCTCTCGGCAAGCATGTATCCTGCTGGATAAACGTAAGTTGTTTTGTACCAATCTCTTTCCGGAGCAGTATAGAGCACGCTGGCTCGGTGGGCGAGTGAGGGAGTAATTTCGAGAAATGCCGCCGGCCGGATGAGATTAGGGTAAGTATTTTGGGCGGCACGCAAGGAGGTAATTATATCGGTGTCATGGAGTGCGTCGAAGCGAAGCGCAAAATAGATGGGGATCCTCGTTTCTTGGGATACTGCGAGTTGGCGCTCGAAAAAAGAGAAATCACCGGGCTCGCAACATTCTGAACCCCGTACTTGGCTGACAACGACGATAGCCGGCTGGGACTCGGAAGCTTGGATGGTGATAGGAAAGAAGAACGCAAGTACGAGACCGAGGAGCGCCCAAATCATTTCTTCTTCCAAACAATACGGGAGTAGGCAAAGAAGTTCCAGAACATCCCAATGAGGATGCCGACGACGGCAAACATGACGCCGGTATCGACTCCGAGATTAATAACAGGAACGATAAAGAGGGGGAAAAGGCCTATGAAATTTTCGCCGAGAAAAGCAATTGTTTGCTGAATTATGATAGAACCGGCCGAGGCGAGATTGAACTGGAGAAATTTGCCAGGAATTTGAGCCGGTTTGAGTTTGCGGTCGGCGAAAGTCCAAAGATTACTCCAAATAAAATTACTGACAATGGCGGTTTCGATTGAGAGGAAAAATGCGAGCTGGAAAACGGGGATGATCATGCGATAGAGATATAGGAAAGTGAACTGAATGAGTGAACCCAAACCTCCTACCATGACGAATTTGAAGATCCGGTTATTGAATAAATCACGCATACGTAACCTCATGATAAATAATAAGTTATTAATAATGTATTCTGGACCTAATTTTGATTTACCGATAGTGCGGTCGTGAAAATTTAGGGGGACTTCGGCAACTTTGTATCCCCGCTGAATAGTCTTGATGAGGAACCCAATCTGCCAGGTGTAGCCGGAGAAACGTTGTCCGCGCAACTCAGGGACGATGGTCTCGACCACTTGGCGTTTGATAGCTCGGTAGCCAGTAGTCCAATCTCGAATAGCTCGATTGAGCATGATGAACTGAATAAAGAGGTTGCCGCCAACTGAGAGGAATTTACGGTGAAATCCCCAATGCTCGGGAATACTGCCACCTGGGATATAACGGCTACCCAGGACGAGGTCGGCACCTTGCTCAAGTTTTACTAACATAGCGGGGATTTTGGTGGGATCGTGGGAAAGGTCAGCGTCGAATTCAAAGATGATATCGGCTTTCATCCGATCGAGGGCGTAAAGCATCCCTTTCTTGTAGGCATGGCCCAATCCTCCTTTACGTTTATTTAAAAGAAGGTGAACAAAAGAATATTGAGAGGCAAGACTGAAAACAATTTTGGATGTTCCATCGGGACTATTGTCGTCGACAAATAAGATCTGACAGGAATAGGATTTGAGTTCTTTGAAGACCTTATGTAAAGCCTGTGTAACCGCTTTCACGTTGCCTACTTCGTTATAGGTCGGGATAATAATGACAACTTTTGAAAGAGGGGAAGCGGAGGACATATTCGCTACTTAGAAGATTGGTTTTGATAATAGGTAAGCATTTTCTGCAGGCCGGTAGGGAAATCGATTTTCGGTTCCCAAAAGAGAAGAGATTTGGCTTTGGACAAATCTGGTTGACGGCGAGTGGGATCATCGGGGAGCGCGGGAAGATGCACAAGCTCTAGGGGAGAACCCGTCAGGGTCTCGGCCAATTTAATGGAGTCTTGGACAGTATATTCGCCGGCGTTGCCCAAGTTGATAACTTCCCCCACTGCTTGATCGCTTCCAAACACAGCGAGAATCCCATCGACTAAATCATCGATATAGCAGAATGAACGAGTTGAAGTGCCGTCACCGTAAAGCTTAAAAGGCAGATGCCGCAAAGCTGACAGCACTAGATTAATGGAGAAGCGGCCATCATCTTCGCGCAGCCTTGGACCGTAGGTATTAAAAATCCGAATGACTTTGATGGGCGTTTTGAAATTGCGGTAGTAGGTAAAGGCGATGGCTTCGAGAAAACGTTTGGCTTCATCGTAGCAACTACGAGTACCATTGGGGGACACATTCCCCCAGTAAGTTTCTGGTTGGGGATGAACCGCTGGATCGCCATATACTTCGCTGGTGGAGGCCAAAATGATTTGACAATGATTAAGGGTAGCTAGATCAAGCAGATGCTTAGTGCCAAGACTATTAACCATAAGGGTTTCGACCGGATGATTGATATAACTGACCGGTGAATCAGGATTGGGGGAGGCGGGAGAAGCGAAGTGGAAAATAGCGTCATATTTTTCACCGGTAATCGTAGTCGGCAAATCCTGAATAACATCGTGCTCGATGAGCCGGAAATTGGGATTATCGGCATGTTGGGCAACGTTATCGCGACTGCCGGAGAGAAAATTGTCGACGCAGGTTACTGAGTGGCCTTCGGCTAAGAGTCGGTCACATAAGTGACTACCAATAAAGCCGGCTCCACCAGTAATTAGAACTTTACCCATATTAATTTTTCTCAAGCTCAAGGTCGGCTTGGACCATGAGAGTAACTAGCTCATCAAAGCTGGTTTTGGGAGTCCAGCCCAAGATTTTTTTGGCTTTGGTGGGATCCCCGATCAAGTGATCAACTTCGGCGGGGCGGCTGTAGCGGGGATCGTTCCAGACGACTTTGCTTTCCCAGTCGGAAATTTCGGCAGCGGCAAAGGCTTTTTCGACAAACTCGGAAACAGAATGGGTCTCGCCGGTGGCAATCACAAAATCTTCGGGCTTTTCTTGCTGAAGCATGAGCCACATCATTTCGACATAGTCTTTGGCAAAGCCCCAGTCACGTTTGGCGTCGGGATTACCGAGATAAAGTTTGTCGGTTTTGCCGTACTTAATTTTTGCCACCGTGTTGGTGATTTTGCGGGTCACAAACTCAAGTCCCCGGCGAGGTGATTCGTGGTTAAACAGAATCCCGGAGACAGCGAATAAATTGTAGCTTTCTCGGTAATTAACAGTGATCCAGTGACCGTAGACTTTGGCCACACCATAGGGGGAGCGAGGGTAGAAGGGTGTTAACTCGGTTTGCGGAACTTCGATGACTTTGCCAAACATCTCGCTACTACTGGCTTGGTAGAATTTGGCATCAGGTTTGCTCATACGCATGGCGTCGAGCATGCGGGTAACACCCAGGCCGGTACTTTCGCCGGTAAACATGGGCTGTTCCCAACTAGCTTTAACAAAAGATTGAGCGGCAAGGTTGTATATCTCATCGGGCTGAGATTCTTTGATAGCTTGGTATAGAGAATACTGGTCCAAAAGATCTCCCGACAGTAAATGAATTTTGTCAACAATACTGGCGATACGAGAGTGATTGGGAGTGCTAGTCCGGCGGGTTAAGCCAAAGACTTCGTAACCTTTGGCAAGGAGCAGTTCGGCTAAGTAGCTGCCGTCTTGACCTGTAATACCGGTGATAAGTGCGCGTTTGGCTGACATAATTAACCTTTCTGTTGGCGATAAAAATCTAGTATATCGGAAATTGTGCGCTCTAGCGAGATTACCGGGAAATAACCGGTAGCTTCTTTAAATTTGGTAAAGTCGGCAACTAAAGCAGGAACATCGGCTGAGCGAACCAAGTCTTTTTTCACTTTAATTTCTACTTTCGCTTGCGAAAGTGATTGGAAAATATCGATAACCTGAGAGACTTTGTATCCTTTGCCGCTACCAATATTGTAAGCTTCTCCAGCTAGGCATGATTCGGCGGCCAAGACATATGCACGGACCATATCGCGGACGTCGGAGAAGTCGCGAATCGAGTCGAGGTTGCCGATTTCAATTGTGGGAGCGAGCTGACCTTTTTCGATCGCGGCAAATTGCTGAGCTAGGCGGGGAATGAGAAAATCAGTCGTTTGGCCAATCCCGGTATGGTTAAAGGGACGTAAGGCAATCACATCGGATCCATAAGTGAGATGATACTCAAGCCCGAGCATTTCTTGGTTGATTTTGGAGACGGAGTAAGGATTGAGGGGGCGGAAAGGGGTTGATTCGGTCAAGGGGCGAGAAGAATCTAGAACCGCGCCATAAACGTTGGCAGAGCAAATATTAATAATCCTGGCTTTGGGAACAATTAAGCGAGCGGCTTCGAAAAGATTAAAAGAGAGATTGGTATTGGTGTTAATAACTTTAATGGCATTGGCAAAACTATTCCCGACAACCGAGAGCGCAGCCAAATGGTAGATAATGTCGGGTTGAACGGTTTGGAGATGAGACTCTGCCACGGCAAAATCAGTCAGATCACCCTCAAGAATATGATTCTGGGGAAGAAGACTGCTAATATCGCTGGTGGATTTGTAGACGGCGCCGTAGATTTCGTTGTCGGTTTTTTTTTGGAGCTGCCGGATTAGGTAGGTGCCCACAAAACCACCGGCTCCGGTAATAAGAATTTTCATCGCCCGACTCCTTGGTATTTGAGCCCGGCTGCGGACACAGCGGCGGGATCATACTGATTACGCGTATCGATAAAATATTTTGGTGTTTTCATCACGCTCGCTAGTTTGGTGAGATCCAACTTAAGATATTCATCCCATTCGACCAAAAGCATGACCACATGGGAACCTGTAGCGGCTTGGTAGGGGTCAAGAGTATCGGCAGGCACTTGGGGATCGGCAGTTTTTACTAAAGCTTGGTGAGCACGCAACCAGGAGATAACATATTCGGCGGGAGCTTCGCGGGTGTCGTTGGTATTTTTCTTAAATGACAATCCTAGAATGGCAACAGTTTTGCCGGCAAAACCACCAACTAACTGATCATACTTGGCCATTAATTTGGGAATGCGAGTTGAGTTGAGCAGATCAATTTTGATAAAGAGCGAGTCAGACTCGCCCACATGTTGAGCGTAGGCGGCGATTTCTTTGACATCCTTGGGAAAGCAGGAGCCCCCATACCCAAGTCCGGGATACCAGTAGTGTGAGCCGATACGACGATCCGCTCCCATTCCCCGAATAACTTCTTCGACATCAGCGTCGTTTTGTTCGCATAAATCGGCAATTTGGTTAATGAAAGTGATGCGAGTGGCTAGATAGTTGTTACTGGCGTATTTGCACATTTGAGCACTCGCGGGTTTCATGACGATAAAGTTTTGGGTGAGCGGTTCATGCAGTTTAGTCAGTGTTTCTTTCGCGTGACCTAATTCGACTCCGAGGATGATGCGATCGGGATGAAGAGTATCCTCAACAGCAGTCCCTTCTTTGAGAAATTCGGGGACAGAGGCAACCTCGAAGGAAACTTTGGTTTTGGCACCGATAAGCTCTTTGACTTTGTCGTTGGTGCCTGGGGGAACCGTGCTTTTGATAACAACAATGGCGCCGTCGATTAAATGAGGGGCCAGAGCCTCTACTGAGGCAAAGACGTATTGCAGGTCAGCTTGACCGTCGGGAGCGGAGGGAGTACCCACCATGATGAAAATGACTTCGGCTGAGCTTATGGCTTCGGCATAGCTGGTAGTAAAAGTGAGATTGCCGGTCTTTTGAGTTTCGACTAACAGTTCGGAAAGACCGGGCTCGAAAAAGGGCACAATCCCTTGCTTTAATTTTGCAATTTTCCCTTCATCGATATCCAGACCGACAACAGTATTACCCAGCTTGGCAAAAACAGCGGCCGTCACGACCCCAACAAAACCAGTTCCAATACAGGCTAACCTCATGTAGCAATGATATCACATGAAGAGGAATTAGGAATTAGAAAATAGGAAATAGGAAATAGGAACTGGGAATTAGGGGAGGATTAATTTGGTGATAATAGCGGCAAAATCGGGATTTTTCTGGATTTTGGCCAGACCGTCCTTGAGGGTAAACCAGCCGGCACTGTGGTATTCGGACCGGAGGAAGTCAAAATGCTGGACGGGAAGGTGAACCAAGTGCCAAATGTCGTAGTGAGCTAGACAACCGGAGCCGGGACGATTGATGGGTTTAACTGAGAGATCCCAAGGTTCGAGTAGGTCGGGAGTAATATCGATCCCTAATTCTTCTTTCATTTCGCGGATGGAAGCTTGCGAGGGAGTTTCACCCGGCTCGATGTGACCGCCAGGAGAGATCCAATCATCGGCTTTGATGTGGTGACCTAGGTAGATTTGGTCTTGCAGATGATCGTAGGGGAGAAAAAAGGTGCAGTAATGGGCGGGGTTCCCCTCCCCTTTGGTATGAGTGGACTGGGAAGATTTTAGTTCTTTAAATTGTCGAATTGTCGAGGGATCAACCCTCGTAAGCTGGTAGATTTTTTCGATTTCGTCCCAAGCTGGTTGATACATATTAAAATGGATTATTTTTTGTAGGTGCCGGTTTTGAGATCGAAATTCTCGGGGAAGCGGCCAGTGGCTAAATCAAAGGCTTTGATAGAATTAATAAATTTTTGTCTTAGCTCGGGGAGTTCATTGGGTTGGCTGTGAAGAATGAGATTTCGAAGATTGATAATACTTCCTTGAGCTCGTTCTAAATCAAGGGGGTGAATAACCCCCTGGCTACCTAATTTCCGATAAAGTGTATCAATTGCCTGAGCTTTTTGGGTGAGAACAGAATCCGTGAACATGGAAAGATCGATTGGAGTGTTTGAAAAATCTGACTGAGCGGCCTTAAACTTTTTTTCTACTTCTAACTGGTCAGTCATATTTACCTTTACTAGTAATCAAATCATAACATGCACAATGATGTACTTAGCGAAAAATTTTGGCGAGAACGTCGAGCAATGCTTGTGGACCTTCAGTTTTTTCCACATTATAGTCAGCTCCCTTCACAGATCCGTCACTCGCAGTTCCAATTACAACTACTCCAGGAGATTTTTTGTGGATTTTAGCGGTAATTAGTGCACCCTCCCGATTGTCTGTCTCTCCAGTGGTTAAGTTGCCGTCAACTAATGCAGCGATTACTCCCAAATTGTTTAGTTGTGCAGCAACTTTCATTGATTCATTCATATCCCTTTCACATACCGCAATTTGATAACCTTCACCAGTCAGTATGTTCCCCAACGACCTAATTATTGGTTCATAATCTTCAAACAAGGCTAATACCTTCGCTTTTTCACTCATATAGGATATATTTTAGCACTGCTTGCAAGGCAGATAAGTAGATTATGTCGCAGAACGTCTGTGTATATCTATCCCACGAGTCGACAGGCGGTCGAGAGCGTGCAATTACCTCTTGCGTACAGAGAAAACTATTAGCGCCCTATGGCTTTAAAAAGGTCATCTCAATGTCGAGGCCACCATACTCAAGTAAAAGATCTGTTAACAAAAGGCCATCTCTTGATTCTCCGCCGAGCCGGTGTCGATCAGAAACGAGAATGGGGTTGAGTGCGGTAATGACCGCGATATGTGAAACACTTCCGTTGTATAAATGAACTAAGTTGCCGGGTATAGCGTGAGGAGTGGGTAAACATCTATTTTTTAGTTGTCTAATTTCGGAATCGTCGAGTGGTCGCTCTTCGGCTAATAATCCAGCCAAATAGAAAGCCCTACTATAGCAATCCAATTGTGATGAGTCGGATGTGACAGACTGAGAGTGAACTTTTTCTGAAATTACCATAGTGTCTTTATGGAACTATGGGGCGGAGACTGGGGGAGCAATGTCAGATTCTGGTTTAGTCATGTCTATGATTATGCCCATAAGTCCTTCGGGTCTGCAAGATGACATTTGTCGAACAATTGTCTCATCACTCATAAATACCTCAAGTAATATACTGTGGCTATCTATTGTTATATTGTATCCCAAGTTGTCTAGTACGGGTCGAGCGACTACAAGGAACCGCATATATTTACTCCTTAATTCAGTTCGCGCGCGCTTTTACATGTACCCTGTTTCCTTTGTAGCTCAGTGTAGAGGGGATAGGGGTGAATACACTGAACTGACATATTCCTGAATTTTGACAAGATATGGGATAATTGTCTTATGATAAAAGATGCGTACCCTGTGTTGTCGAGCGGTGTTATAAGAGAAACGTTTAGGACGGATGAGGAGGCGACACGACATGCCTTGACAATATTAAAATTAATTGAGAACGGGGAGATATATTTTGCACCTGGGGCTGTTGTTCATGGCATGATGGTTGAAGGCTTAGAAGTCTTCGGAAGTGATGTAGGATATCCAGGAAAACTAATGCGACGAGCTAATGGAGAGCGAGGGTTAATGATGAAACTAGGTGGTAGTAGCTTAACGGGATTTCGTTATATCGCCGAGGAGGAACAAAATGTAGAGCAACAAATGGATGAGATGTTGAGAGAATTACGTTGGATGATGGTGCAGGTAAGGTGATGTAGTCGAAAATTGAGAGATAGTAATCCCGAGCAAAATTTGTTTATTCCTATTGGGCGAAAGGCAGAGGGGAACTAAAGCGGTGAATGCCTGAAGCCCAATGTCAACTAAACTATACCTCTAGAGATTATCGATATATGTCGCTTGGGTCTTCTACTCTGTTTCTCTCGTCGATTGTTAGAATTTGGGCATGCTCATCCATTAAAGTAGTGAGTGCCTTGTAAGAGGTGAGAGCAATTACTAATGGAACTGCAATGGCAAGACCAATTTCCTTCAAGTTGGATGCTACGCTGAGTTGATAGATTTCATAACATAAAGATCCTGGCACAAAAATCACTGAACCTACTAGAGCTAGTCCGCCGAGCAATCTATTTTCGTCATATCTTTCTTGAAGACTCATATAATTATATTATCACACGAATCAACAAATTTTTCGATGCGAAGCGGAGAAAAACTCCATATTCCCCTCTAAAAAAACAAATTTGCTCCAAAACTACACAACCCTCATAGGATTGAAAAAATATTTGGAAAAACGGAATGAAAATAGCACAAAAATGTATGTTGTAGAACGTAAAGTCTAGGCGATGATTATTATAGGGATAATTTTATCATGGGCTGGCTATCCTAGCGGAATAGGTTCGCCTATTGTGTAGTTGTCGCATATCTTTTTGTTCGTGAGATAATAATGGTATGAGAATCGATATCATTACTCTCTTCCCTGAGTTTTTTGAGGGATTAAAGACACATAGCGTGATTGGAAGAGCGGTGGGGAACGGCACCATTGAGGTTGTCACCCATAACCTGCGCGATTATAGTACTGACAAATACAAAACGGTGGATGACCGGCCATATGGAGGAGGACCAGGAATGGTACTCAAAGTCGATGTACTCCACCGAGCGTTAATAGACGTTAGACGAAAGACGTCAGACGAGAGTGCTAAGGTAATTTTATTGACACCGCAGGGACAGGTTTATAAACAAAAAATCGCACAAGAATTAGCGAAAGAAAGTAATTTGATTCTTATTTGCGGGCACTATGAGGGATTTGATGAGCGGATTCGCGAATATGTCGACTTGGAAATTTCGATTGGAGATTATGTTTTGACCGGAGGAGAGATCCCGGCCATGATGATCATGGATTCGATCGTGAGACTACTCCCCGGGGTCTTGGGAGATGATGCTTCAAGTGTAGATGAATCGCACAGCGAAGGACTATTGGAATATCCTCAGTACACGAGGCCAGAAGAATACGACGGGAAAAAAGTTCCGGCCATTTTACTAGGCGGGAACCATCCAAAAATTGAGAAGTGGCGACGGGAACAAGCCAAAGAAAGAACAAAAGCACGGCGGCCGGATTTATTGATTACAAAAAGGTGAGAGAGGCAAGAATCGAGTCAACTGCTTGTTGATAAATAGAGGTCTGTTCCGGAGTTCCCGTGACCATAATGGTCAGGCGATACAAAATATCCTGGACGGTAAAGTAATAGTGGGAAGCTTCTCCTAGACAGCCTCCCGAAAAAGTTAGGGCGGATTGATCGGCGATGACGGCTGTGGTCACGGGAGTAACAACTTCTTCTCCACAAACATCGATTGAAGTTTGACGATCAGAGTCGGCTTGAGTTTGGGCCACGTTCTCACCGGCAGTTTCGAAACGGGTCAGGGTGATGGCATAACCATCATAAAGTTCGGTTTGAGCTTTTTGGGTTGGCCCCCAATAGTACACAGACCAGGTTAGTGCGTCGGGAGTTTCAACGACGGCGCTAGCGGTGGCGTTGGTAGGATATTCGAGAGTAAAGAAGGCAGTTTTGAGAGGACGAGTGGGGAGGAAGACAGGGGAAGAGGCGGAAGATGGATTAGCGGAAGCAACGGGGGCAGATTCACTCAGTTGAGAGGGGGGAGCAAATTTGAGATATCCAAGCCCAAGAATGATCGTGAGTAAGATTAAATAGAGAAGTGACTTCATAAACTTTGCTGCTTTTTGAGTTCGGCGAGACCCTGATCAATCCCAGCGAAAGTGAGCCCAAGCTGCTTTGTAGCTTTGGCGTTACTTAAGGCCACGTGGCGAGCAAAAGGACGTGAAGCCGTTTTGAGATATTCGGTGAGACTCCCCTCTTGAACCAGTGATGGATCAAAACCATATGCGACGGCCACTTTTTTGGCC
>Ga0209417_1003155_pt1 | contig 22859 bp, 18 predicted proteins | sample RifGroF2_FD_184002 | JGI IMG/M metagenome (GOLD analysis project Ga0209417, IMG submission 184002) | Groundwater microbial communities from Rifle, Colorado, USA - Groundwater F2 (SPAdes) (version 2) | ecosystem: Environmental > Aquatic > Deep subsurface > Groundwater | place: Rifle, Colorado... | reverse complement strand
TTTGAAAGTTATCGAAGATTAAGTAAAGATTATGAATTTAACACAGATACAAGTGAGGCGATGATTCAATTAGCTATGACAAAATTAATGCTTAACAGATTAAAATAAAAAATTCAAAACAGTTTCTAATAAAAAAATATTTTGCAAACATTATTTAATTTTTTCAGAAAGAGTTGCTTTGATCGTCTCCAACTGTTCTTCTCCCGGAATATAATTTATTTTATACGAATCAATAACCTGAAAATCTGCTTCTGCAAAATAAGCTTCAATCTGCTTAATGTTTTGCGCAGCCCATCCGTAAGAGCCAAAAGCTATTGCCTTACGGTTTTTGGGAGATAGCCCTGTCATATAGGTTAAAAAGCCGGCAACAGTTGGCATGATGTTTTTGTTCAGGGTTGGGGAGCCAACACATATATATTCTGCATTGATTAATTCCTCCATAATATCTGAAATATGATTATGCTGGAGGTTGAAAATATATACGCGGAATCCTTTTTCTTCAAAAACCTCATAAATTGCTTTTGCCATTTTTTCTGTAGAACCCCACATGGTATCATACACAATCAGCGCTTTTTTATCTGTTTGGTTTGATGACCATTTTTTGTATTCCTCAATAATTTTATCAAGATGTTTTCTCCAGATTACACCATGACTGGGTGCGATAATATCAATATCAAGATTTTTAGATTCTTCAAGGGCTTTGCGAACCTGAGAATTGTAGGGCATTACAATATTTGCATAATATTTTCGGGCTTCTTCCATGATAATATCCAAAGGATACACGTCGTCAAACATTTCTGAACTTGCGAGATGTTGCCCGAAAGCATCGTTTGAGAAAAGAATTTTTTTATCCGGCATATACGTCAGCATGTTGTCTGGCCAATGAACCATTGGGGTAAGTAAAAAGCTGAATGAATACTTTCCTGTTGAAAAAGTGTCTCCGGATTGAACCGTTTTGAAATTCCAGTCTTGTTTGTAATGCGCTTTTAAGGACTCGATCCCTTTGGGGGAAGCAATAACTGTTGCATTGGGCGCAAGTTTCATCACTTCAGGAATTGCGCCTGAATGATCCATTTCAGAGTGGTTACATATTACATAATCAATTTTAGACGGATCTACAATTGTGCGGATGCGTTTCAGCATATCATCCGTGAGGTAGTGTTTTACTGAATCAATGAGTGTTATCTTTTCATCAATAATTAGATAAGCATTGTATGAAGATCCTCTTTGTGTTTTATACCCGTGAAAATTTCTAAGTTCCCAGTCAAGTGCCCCGACCCAATAAACATTTTCTTTAATTTGTAAAGCTTTCATAATTTATGATTTTTGAGTGAGGTACAAATATGCATTAAAAATTCGAGAAGAAAAATATGATTTTTGACAGTCTACGCAATTGATTTCTTTTAACCTATGGTATGCGGTGGCTGAGCGGAGTCGCTCATTTGCGGTGGCTGAGCGCCTGCCTGTCCGGTAGGCAGGGAGTCGAAGCCACCGATTGCCGTTTACAGTGAAGATAAATTCCTGCCGAAAACCCTGCAACCGTAATAGCACTCATAAGAACGAAAATCCATCCATCGCCGGAAATGCCAAGAGATTCAATGTTGATGTTAATGGTATTTTTTGTTACGAGGTATGAAACAACAACAGCAAAGGCATTGTTAATAAAATGCGCCATCACAGGAACCCAAATAGAGCCGGACCAGACGAGCAGGTATCCGAAGAAGATTCCCATCATCATTCTGGGAAGAAATCCATAAAACTGCAGGTGAAAAGCACTGAAGAGAACCGCACTCACAAGAATTCCAACATGCACATTTTTTGTCCATTCAATAAACAGACGCTGAAAAATTCCCCTGAACAGAAATTCTTCACCCAAAGCAGGAATAACTGCTATTACAAAAATATTTAGAATTAATTGCTGTGTTGTAGTAATATTAAGAAAAGCCTGCGTTATTTCCATTGCTTTTATTTCTGCGCTTTTCATCGAGGCTTCAAGTCCAGATAAGAAATCAGGAAGTGCAAGATTTGAATTCAGGTTCGCCAAAAAATTTATTATAGGAATTGCGGCTATCATTATTAAAATAGCTCCGACTGAAGGCATAATTCCCGGTTTTTTATTTATGTATAAATATTCAGGGGCAGATTTATAAAATAGAAACGCTGCGATAAATGGCGGAACTACAAATAATGCAATAGACTGAACCATTTGCAGGAATTTCAGAATTGTTACTGTCTGAGGATTTGATAGGTTTGAGAACAGTGTTGAGGTCTGGTAAATATCAATTTTAAATACCAACATGCAAATTGCAAAACCGATCAGCGTAATTATTAAAAATGTAATAATTACAATACCAAGAGAAAGGAAAAATTTAGCTCCTGCCGGGGTTTTAGAAAAATATCCTTTAATCATTTTTTTTTCTGCAAAAATAATTTTTTTTATTGTACTTTTACAAAAGATATTTGTACAAAATGATTTTTTTTCGGCTGTTGATATTTTTTTTCTTCTTATTTTTTTTTATTTCATGTAAAAAGGAAAATCCCGGTTTTCTATCTTATAATATTTATAATGTAGGAGAGAATATTCCATTAAAAAAAATATTTTTTAAAGATAGCATTACCTGTTTTACATGCGGTGGATTTAAAAACGCTCAAGGTGCTATTTTCAGATCATCCGATGCAGCAATTACATGGCAGAAAGTTTTTGAAAGCAGTAAATATTGCATTAATGATTTATTTTTTTTAGATGACAGCATTGGATATGCCTGTGGCGACAGTCTTACACTTTTCAAAACTTCAGACAGCGGAAGAAACTGGGAGCAGTATTTTTTTCCTAATTTGCCATGGAATCAGTACATGATTCCTTATAACAGCATTTATGTTAAGAGTGAAACCGAAATTTTTTTAGCAGGTGGGGAGCATTACAGCAAGGGATGTATTACGCATACTCTTAATGGCGATGGTGGTTGGAACCATCCTTCTTTTGATAATGAATTTAATTGTTTAACATTTACAGATGCAAACACTGCTTATATCAGCGGATATGGTGTGATTTACAAAACTTCGGATGGGGGAAATACGTTCTATCCCCTGACTATTAGGGGCGATTGGTACAAATCTATGTTTTTTTTTGATAATTTAACAGGATTTACTGCCGGATATGATGGGGGTTTGTATAAAACAACCGATGGAGGAACGAGTTGGCAAACAAAAATTTCAGGCAATGATGCGTTTGGAAAAAGGGTTCACTTTAATGCTGTTTTTTTTACAGATAGTAATACCGGCTACATTGCTGCATCAGGTGGGCGTTTATATAAAAGCGCAGATGGAGGAAGCTCATGGCATTTCTCTGTAATAAATGAAAATGAAAATCTACAATCCGTTTGTGCTTCATCAGAGAGAAAAGTCTATGTTTGTTCAGATAAAGGGCGGGTGTATGAAATCAAGTAAATTAAATCTTATTTTGAGCTTAGAAGCATTTTAACTAATTTTACAAAATTATGCGATACTATTTTTTTCTATTTTTTATCATAGCTTCATTTTTTGTTTCTGCTCAGGAAACGGGAGAGCTTGATTGCAGCGATTGTAAGTCAAAGAGGGATACAGCTTTTAATAACACATTAATTTTAAAATCTGCAGAAAATACTTTTTCCGTTGTTCGTCTTGTGCATATTGAAAAAAATGAGTGTGTCAGAAAAATTTTCTTAAAGCCCGGCGAGAGTTTTACTGTAGAAAATATTCCTTTTGGAAATTATCATGTAAAATTTGTAATAGGTTCTGAATGGAATTATAATAAAAAAAATTCCTGTAAGCTTAATTTTAAAGGTGCCGCCCCATTTTTTATGAGAATAGACAAACCATTAAGTTTTAAAAAAATCAGGAAAGGAGACTCTTATGAACTCTCAGAATATACGGTAAAAATGGGCTTAGGCTTTAGTCCTACGAATGCGGCTAATAAGAAAATATCGAAGGGGGATTTTAACAATTAATAAAGATGTTACGCATATTGGGAAAATAATGTTGAAGTCGGCAGTCGGCAGTCAAAATAGTCGGCAGTCGGCAGTCAAGGAGTCGGCACTCATACAGACTGTGGACTGTGGACTGTAGACTGATGACTGTAGTGCAAAACATCTTTCGACTGAATAGAAAAACATTTTGTGGATTGTCAGTTAATATATTTTCAATTGAATTATTTACGCTATAAATTATTATTTATGTCAAAAGTTTTAGGTTTTTTTCTTTTTCTTTTTTTTGCTGTAAGTTCTTTATTTGGTCAAATACCTCCCGGATATTACGATTCAGCAGAGGGTTTAAACGGCGTTGCTTTGAAGAATGCTTTGCATACTATTATTTCTTCAGGAACGACTTCTGTCAGCTATACAAATTTATGGACTGCTTTCGAAACAACAGACAAAAAATTAAATGGGAAAGTTTGGGATATGTATTCCGATATACCGGATGGGACTCCTCCTTATGAGTTTACTTTTGATACAGACCAATGCGGAAATTATTCCGGAGAAGGAGACTGTTATAACCGCGAGCATTCGTTCCCTTCCAGTTGGTTTAATGATAATTCTCCTATGTATTCCGATTTGTTTCATCTATACCCAACTGATGGATATGTAAATAATAAACGAAGTAATTATCCTTTTGGCGAAGTAGGTTCAGCAAGTTGGACTGCGCAAAATGGTGGAAAATTAGGCAATTCTTCTTTTCCCGGATATACAGGTGTGGTATTTGAACCGATTGATGCTTACAAGGGCGATTTTGCACGAAGTTATTTATATATGTCTGTCAGATATAGTACTAATTTTTCTTCTTTTTCCAGTCCTATGATAAGCGGTGGAGAATATACTACATGGGCAATAAATCTATTATTGCAGTGGCACCAGCTCGATACAGTAAGCCAGAAAGAAATCAACAGAAATAATGTTGTTTATGGAAAGCAGCACAACAGAAACCCTTTCATTGATCATCCTGAATGGGTAAATGCCATCTGGGGGACTTCTTCTGTCAATGAAGAATCATCCTCTTATGCTGCTTTTCATGTTTTTCCGAATCCTGCTTCTGATGTGATTAGCATCAGCTATTCTGCCGATTTTTCAGAATCATTGCTAATTACGATTACTGATTTGTCAGGAAAAGTAATATGGAGTAAAGAAGCAAATGCTTGCAATTTTCAAACAGAAGTTGAAACAAATAATTTTTCTGCAGGATTTTATTTTGCCAGTCTTTCTGTTGATAAGAAGCCTTTAATTACGAGGAAAATTATTATTTTGAAATGACGAAGTGGTACCAGTAATTTGATACCATATCTGTTTCAACCCTTAATTGGCATTATAAGTTTTGGGATAATATTTTTTTGAAATGCTCCCAGAAATCAGGATACGATTTACTTACTACTTCAGGATTATTAATTTTTATGTCGGGATACTTTATTACAGCAGATGCAAATGCCATAGCCATGCGGTGATCCTGATAGGTTTCAATTTCCGGAGCTGCTTCTGCATTTTTAATTGTGCCATCCCATGTAATTGAATTGTTTGTAATTTTCAGTATTGCTCCTAATTTTGAAAGTTCTTTTTTCAGAGCTGCAATGCGGTCGGTTTCTTTATTTTTTAGTGTTGAAAGTCCGGTTAATGTATAAGGAATTTTCATGAGCACAAGGCAAACGGCAAGTGTTTGAGCCAGATCCGGGCAATCTGTAAAGTCATATTTAAAATTCAAAGTAGTAACACGATCTTTAATTAAAGTAACACCCTCCTTTACAGATTTTGTTTTTATACCAAGTGGTTCAAAAATTTCTGCAATTACTGAATCTCCCTGCCAACTGCTTTTCTTTAATCCCTGTAAAATGATGGAATCAAAATCAGAAAGCACTGCAATGGAGTACCAATAGGAAGCAGAAGACCAGTCTGCCTCCACTGTAAATTCTTTTTCTTTGTATGAACACTCTGGTATAAAAATCGTGTTGCCCTGCACACGTACATTCACACCAAAGTATTCCATAACTTTTTTCGTCATTTCTATGTAAGAGCGCGAAACAATTTCTCCATCAAGAATAATCGTAAGACCTCCCATAATTCTTGGCGCAATCAGCATAAGCGCTGAAATAAACTGACTGCTGATACTTGCAGAGATGTGAAGTTCTTTTCCTTTCAGCATGGTTCCTACTATACGCAAGGGAAGAAGCCCTTCTTTTTCTTTGTAATGAATTTCAGCACCCAATTCACGCAACGCATTTACCAATTCTTTTACAGGTCTTTGTTTGATACGCTCCGAGCCTGTTATAAACCATTCTCCAAAAATTTGCGATGCAAATGCTGTAACAAAACGCATAACCGTGCCGGCATGACCCACATCAATATTATTAGAATCAGACATTAGAATTTTGTTCAGAACCTGCGTGTCGTCAGCAGTTGAAAGATTATGAATTTTAAAATAATTATTGCACAGCATACGGATTATCAGGGCGCGGTTGCTGAGAGATTTTGAGCCGGGGATGGAGATAATTTGAGTTGGCATTTTTGTTTAAGGTTTCATGTTTTAGGTTTAATTTGAAAATGTGTTAATTTGAAAATGTATTAATTATGCTTTGCACCTGTCCAGTTTACCAACCTATGTTTGGCAAGGCGGGATCACAGGTTTGAAAATTGCTTGTTGTTTGTTGTTTGTTGAATGTTGATCATTGATTACTACCATCAATTAAAGGTAAAATATGTGTTACATTTTCAAAAAGTAATAGAAAAACTTCAAGGTTTAAGCTAAATATTTTAAATCGGTTAAAAAATTTAAACGGTTAATTGAATAATATTTACAGCTTTATCTATATTTTTGAAATCTTTATAATTGGCTGTTAGCAAATGAGCTTTTTTATATTTTGCTGTGGCAAGAATAATTGCATCGGGAATTTTAATTTTCTTATTTTTCCTGTAGAGGATGGTTAAATCTGTTATTTCATTATTGGTGTGGATTATTTCAAAGGTGTTAACAATTTTTTCAATAGTTTTCCTTTCATTATCATTTTCAAAATGAAACCCTAGTACTTCCATTTTGGTAATTGCAGAAATATAAATATTTGAATATTTTTTAAGAATATCTAATATCTCAATTTGTCCTTTAGAAAGATAAATCAGCGCATTCGTATCAAGAAGCAAACTACCATTCATTTCTTATTTGTTTTTGCCATTCAACAGGGTCTTTAATAGGATTAAAAGCGTTTAAATCTTTTGCTTTACAAACAAGATTTTCTAACGCGTTAATATCGTAATTTCTGGGTGCCACATTTTCATCTTCATTATCCCATATAACAATAATACGTACTTCTTTTTTCTTCACAGGAAGTTGTAAGGTAATAATACCGTTTTGAGCGTTTGTGGTATATTCTATTGCTTGCATATTCTTCATAAATATTATTACAAATATACTAAATTTTAGCGTTCGGACAAAATTGGAATAAAATTGTTTTTGAAAATTTGATTAGTATTTTATTTGCATTTCACCATCATTATTTTTTTTTCTTCACCGAATAACATCCCCAAACAGGAATATGATCTGAAATTTTTCTTGCTGTTTTTAAATCGGGAAAATCGAGTGATGTGTCAATAATTCCTTTATCATTGAGGACGATTTCATCTACTTCGTAAAAAATATTATCATACTCGCTTGCAAATTTTTCTCCTGTTTTCGATGGTTCTTGTTTCAGTGTGGTTTTCTGGCTGGAAAAAGTATTGAGAACATTGCGTTTTAACAAAGACCCAAAACCCATACTTTTTGGTGCCGAGTTAAAATCACCAATTATCATGAAGTGGTACTTCTCATACATTTCATCAATTTTATACAACTGACAGGTTTCGAGGTCGGGGTTTTTACCTTTTGGCACTGCATGAAAATTTGCAATCAGAAAAGTATCTTTTGCTGCTACAAAAACTCCGAGGTATGGCTCTCTGTCTATCTGTTTATCAAGACTTTTTTCGATCCAGGCTTTTTTTATCATTTTAGCTTTCGATTTTTTCCAGAGAAAAGCGTAGCGTTCGGGACCATTTCCATTGGTAGGGTCGCTCACAATATATTCCCATGATGATCCGCTCCTGTTTAAGTTATCCACGATTTTTGCTACAGCTTGCGCACCTGCCGGAGAAGTGGAAACTTCTTGTATTCCTACAAAATCGAAATCTTTTATTTTTTTAGAAATGTACGCAATTTCTGTTGCATCTTTTGATTTTCCAAGGTTTGCAATATTCCAGGAACATACTTTCAGGCATTGGGCGTGAAGAAAAAATGTGCTTAAAACCAATATAAGAAAAAGAAGTAATGAGCGCATAATTTATAATTTTATATGTTCTAATATTATTTAATCTTTTTAAAAAGCAAATCTAAGTTATTCCAAGGCAAAACATGACCAGTATTTCTGTTTTGTATTTCATTCCCTCCGTAAATTAAAAAGCTTTGCTTCGGGTCAAGTCCTGATGTTTTAGCATAAAAATTAAGGCCTTTAAAATAATCGGTATTTAAAGTTTTTCCTGCTTTAATTTCAATGGGAAATAATTTTGAGTTTTTTTCCAGAAGGCAGTCTATTTCATTGCCCGTATTGTCCCTCCAGAAGTAAATATTATATGGCTGGCTATTGTTTGCTGCATACTTTAATAATTCGGCAATAATTAAATTTTCAAATAAACTTCCTTTCATAAAGTGAATAGAAACATCATCAGCGCTTTGTAAACCAAGTAAATTGCAAGCTAGTCCAGTATCATAGAAATAAAGTTTTGGGGTTTTAACAAGTCTTTTATTATAATTAATATGGTGCGGTTGTAATAGAAAAATAATATAGCTGGCTTCCAAAATCCCCATCCATCTTTTTAGTGTTTTTCCGTCAACACCAATTTCATTGGAAAAAGATTCGTAATTGATTAATTGACCAATTCTGCCTGCGCATAATTTCAGGAATAAATGAAATTTATGCAAATCCTGTATGTTAATTATTTTTCTTACATCGCGTTCAATGTATGTTTTTATATAGGATGGCAGCCAGTCCTGATTTTTCAGCTTACGGGTATAAATTGGGGGATAAAATCCTTTATAAATCTGCAAGTCCGGGTTTTTTGCAGCAAAAGCAGAAGTTCTCATTTCGTCCATGCTGAAAGGGAGCAAATTAAATACAGCAACTCTGCCTGCCAGACTTTGTGAAATGGCTTCCATCAGCAGAAAATTTTGCGAGCCGGTAATGATATATTTTCCCATTTTTCCTGATTCATCTACCAGTCCTTGTATGTAGGACAGAAGTTCAGGAGCATGTTGTATTTCATCCAGAATTATTCCTCCGGTTGTTACGGACAAGAGGCTTCGGGGATCTTCTTTTGCAAATGCCCGTACATCGGGTAATTCAAGATTATAATACGTATAATTTTCAAAAAGCGTTTTTGCCAATGTGGTTTTACCTGATTGCCTGGGGCCAAGAATAGCTGTTACCGGCATCTTTCGGTATATTTTTTTTATGCGATTTGAAATTGAACGATTTATCATATTATTTTTTTACAAATATGGAAAGAAATTCCGATATTGTAAAATATTTCAATAATTTTTTTTAATAAAGTTCTTTACAAATCCGGAATTAGATTCCGAAATTGTAAAGATTGAAACTATTTATTTGCGTATAAATCAATAATTTTTAAAATCACTTCAACCGACTTTTCAAGAGACTGCAGAGGAATGTATTCGTATTTTCCATGAAAATTGTGACCACCGGCAAAGAGGTTTGGACAGGGTAGGCCCATGTAAGATAATCTGGAGCCATCTGTTCCCCCGCGAATCGGGACAACAATCGGTTCTACGCCTACAGCATTCATGGCATCAACAGCGGCTTGCACAATATGATATTCAGGTTCTACCTTTTCTCTCATATTGTAGTATTGGTCTTTCATTTCAAGCGTAACGGTTCCTTCCCGGTATTTTTTATTCATGAATTCGCAAACCTGCTGCATTAAGATTTTTTTCTTTTCAAATTTAGCACGGTCGTGATCGCGTATGATGTACTGAATTGTTGATTTTTCTACAGCGCCATCAAATTTTATCAGGTGAAAAAAACCTTCGTAATCTTGTGTGAATTCAGGTCTTTCGTTTACTGGAAGCATTTCGTTTAATTCCATTGCAACCAGCATGGAATTAATCATTTTATTTTTCGCATAACCGGGATGAATATTTCTTCCCTGAATGAAAATTTTTGCCATGGCAGCATTAAAATTTTCATATTCTATTTCTCCCAAACGGCCACCATCAAGAGTGTATGCAAAATCTGCATCGAATTTTTTAACATCGAATTTGTCCACACCGCGACCAATTTCTTCATCGGGAGTGAAGCCAATTTTTATTTCTCCATGTTTTATTTCCGGATGTTTTACCAGGTACTCAATTGCAGCCATAATAGCGGTAATTCCAGCTTTATCGTCAGCACCGAGAAGTGTTGAGCCATCAGTAGTAATGAGCGTTTGACCCACATACTGTTTCATTTCAGGAAATTCGGATGGAGAAAGAATAATACTTTTTTCTTTATCAAGCACAATGTCTTTTCCATCATACGACTCTATTATCTGCGGATTTACATTTGCACCGCTCATATCAGGCGCTGTATCCATGTGGGCAATCAAACCAATAACGGGTTTGCTTTTTCCATTATTTGCAGGGAGCGTAGCCATCACGTAACAATGCTCATCTACCGAAATATCTTTCAGTCCGAGCTGAGTAAGTTCCTCAACTAATAGCTTTGCCAGGTTAAATTGTTTTTGTGTGCTGGGATATGTTTCCGAAGTATCATCAGATTGTGTGTCAATACTGATGTATTTTAAAAATTTATTTAAGAGTTCTTTTTTCATTTTTTTATAGATTGTGTATCATCGTCCCACTTGTGCTGAGCAAAGTCGAAGCATGGGACGATGTTACAGGTTAAAATTTTCGTTTGATTAAAATCATTGTATTTATTTTAAGCTCTTTCTGCTCTCAACTTCTTGTAATAGTATCATTTGTTGTATAGCAATTCTGTTAAGTTTAATTAATCGTTCTTTTTGCGATATTTTTTCATTAATAAACAAAGCATTCAAATTTTCCATATTTGACAAACATATCAATTCATTGATTGTCGCATAATCCCTAATATTTCCTTTTAACTCTGGATGTGTATCCCTCCATTGTTTTGCAGTAATACCAAACATAGCAACATTAAGGACATCAGCTTCATTTGCATAGATTATCGATGTCTGTCCTGCAGATAATTCATTAGGAATTAAATTTCTCTTTATAGCATCTGTATGAATATGATAATTAATTTTTGCTATTTCTCTTTTTGCGCTCCAACCAAGTTGTTTTTGCTCTTCCTCTTTTAATCTTTGAAATTCTTTGACTATATATAATTCAAACTCAACCGATATCCAACTTGCAAATTTGAAAGCGATATCCTTATGTGCAAAAGTTCCTCCGTAACGACCAGCCTTAACAACAAAGCCAATAGCTCCTGTTGAATTAATCCATTTTAATGGTGACATTGTGAATGCATTTAAACCTGCATTTTTTCTAAACCCCTCGAATTCGAAGGGTTTAAAATTAGGATTGTAAAGAGTTTCCCAAATACCCAAAAACTCAATCGTATTGCGATTTCGCATCCAATTTCCTATTACTGAACTTGAGTCATCGGTTTTGTGCTTCGCTATGTCAGTGAGCGATATGTAATCGGCATCGTTAAATGATATAACGACAACATTCGTATTTTTCACAGTAATTTTTGCCATAAAAACTTTACTTACTAATCATTCTCCTTTGCCTTAAACGCTTCCCATGCAAAGTAGCCCAGAAGCGCGAGGAAAGCAAGAATCGCTACAATTTGCGGCCCTGCACTGTGCATATCTGTCCATATATTAAAATTTAAAAAGTTTCCATCGTTCGAGAAGAAAATTATGAAAGCACCAATTACTCCGAATAAAGCTGCACCGGCAATAAATCCCGATGAAATTAAAATTCCTCTCTGCACACGCGCATTAGCAAGTTTTTCATTTTTTGTACTTTTTGAAAACCAGTTGTTCAATAATCCTCCAATAACAAGCGGGGTATTCAATTGCAGAGGGATAAACATTCCAAGTGCGAAAGCAAGAGGAGAAATTTTCAACCAGTTTACGATAATAGAAATGATAGCTCCTATGCCAAGCAATACCCAGCTAACACCTGTTCCAGACATGAGGGGTTGAATAATTGCAGCCATTGCATTTGCCTGTGGCGCAACCATTGGATCGGGATGCTCGGGTGTTTGTACAAATCCGTAAGCTTTGTTGAGAATAAAAATAACAGCTCCAACAGTTGCCGCAGAAACAAGTGTTCCTAAAAATTTATAGGTTTGCTGTTTTGCAGGTGTTGTTCCAAGCCAGTATCCCACTTTTAAATCTGTTACAAAGCCCCCTGCCATTGATAGTGCGGTACAAACAATTCCTCCGATAATCAAAGCACTGACCATTCCCTGCCATCCTTTTAATCCTACTGAAACCAAAATTACTGAAGAAAGAATTAAGGTCATTAATGTCATTCCTGAAACAGGATTGGATCCTACTATTGCAATGGCATTGGCAGCAACAGTTGTAAATAAAAATGAAACAACAAATACGGTTACCAACGCTACGATTGCCTGTAATAATGTAATTTTAACGCCGAACATCAGGAATAGAAAAATTGCAATCAGCGTAAAGAAAATTAAAAGCATTACAAAGGTCATTTTTAAATCAGTCTGTGTGCGTACAGGTTTTTCCTGCGCTGTTTTTTTTCCGACACCAGCGGCTAATTTGAAAGCACTTCCGATAACTCCGGATGATTTAATAATTCCAATAATTCCTGCCATTGCAATTGCTCCGATTCCTATAGGTCGCACGTATAATTTGAAAATTTCTTCGGCAGACATTGCAGCGAATGGGTTTACAGCACCTTCACCACCGGCAGCTGCCACAATATTTCCAATTTCATTTACAAGAGGAATCAGAACAAACCACGACAACAAAGAGCCGGATGCAATGATAAGCGCATAGCGTAAGCCAATAAGGTAGCCAAAACTAAAAATCAGCGCACTGACATTTAATTTGAAAACCATTTTTGCTTTCATCGCAAGCATTTCTCCTGCCGGGATAATGCGTGTTGTTATTTCTTCGCTCCAAAGTTTAAATGCAGAAAAACAAAAATCAAAAAGTCCACCAATGATACCGCTAAGTACGAGTAATTTTGCCTGACTGCCTCCTTTTTCACCAGTCATAAGAATTTCAGTTGTTGCCGTAGCTTCTGGGAATGGAAGTTTGCCGTGCATGTCTTTTACAAAATATTTTCTGAAAGGAATCAGAAACAGTATTCCGAGAAAACCTCCCAATAAAGAAGAGAAAAATATCTGCCAGAAATCCACTTCTATTTCAGGATATTTTGCCTGAAGGATATATAATCCCGGAATTGTAAAAACCGCTCCGGCTACAATAACACCGGAACTTGCGCCGATAGACTGAATAATTACATTCTGGCTTAGCGCGTGTTTTTTTCTTAACGCAGCAGATGCGCCTACAGCAATAATGGAAATCGGAATTGCGGCTTCAAACACCTGACCAATTTTTAATCCAGAGTAAGCAGCTGCAGCAGAAAAAATAACAGCCATAAGCAAACCCATTCCAAGCGACCAGGTTGTTACTTCTGGAAATTTCTGATTCGCTGGCAACACAGGCTTGTACTCTTCGCCCTCTTTTAATTCCCGGTACGCATTTTCGGGTAGACTTTTTGCGGTTTGTTCGTGTTCTGACATAATGAAGTATGTATAATTAATAATTTCAATTCCGGCTAAAATAGAAAAAAATAAATATCTAAAAAAAATGTTCTACAATTATAATGTAATATTTTTAAAAAAATATATTTGTATCATTTCAATAACATAATACATCTTAAATATTTACTACTTTCGCAAAATAATTTTTCTAAAACCGGGTTTTTAAAATTTGTGAAATTATCTGTTGTCATAGTTAATTATAATGTCAGGCATTTTCTTGAGCAGTGCCTCTATTCTGTTCAGAAAGCTTTACATGGAATGGAAGCAGAAGTATTTGTTGTGGATAACAATTCTGTAGATGGCTCGTGCAGCATGGTTCGTGAAAAATTTTCCTGGGTTAAGCTGATTGAAAATAAAAAAAATACTGGTTTTTCTTTTGCAAATAATCAAGCTATACGAGAGTCTTCCGGAGAATATGTCTTATTACTGAATCCCGATACGGTTGTAGAAGAAGATACATTTAATAAAGTTGTTGGTTTCATGGATGCGCATCCCGATGCCGGGGGGCTTGGTGTGAAAATGATAGATGGGAAAGGAAATTTTTTACCTGAATCGAAACGCGGACTTCCTACGCCAATTGTTGCTTTCTATAAAATTTTCGGACTTTCGGCATTATTTCCAAAATCAAAAATTTTCGGGAAGTATCATCTGGGGTTTCTCGACAAAGAAAAAAATCATGAAGTGGAAGTATTATCTGGTGCTTTCATGCTTCTACGAAAAGAAACTCTTGAAAAAACAGGCTTGCTTGATGAAATTTTTTTCATGTATGGCGAAGATATTGATTTATCATACCGCAATATTAAAGCAGGATATAAAAATTATTATTTTTCAGACACAACCATTCTTCATTACAAAGGTGAAAGCACAAAAAAGGGAAGCATTAATTATGTATTGGTATTTTACAATGCGATGATTATTTTTGCAAAAAAACATTTCTCATCAAACAATGCAAGGTTGTTTTCTTTTCTTATTAATTCAGCAATTTATTTTCGCGCTGCCATAGCTATAATTATTCGTTTTCTAAAATTTATTGCTCTGCCTCTTTCAGACGGATTATTAATTTATTTGGGTTTTTATCTTATTAAGCCTTATTGGGAGCTTCATAAATTCGGTGGTGCCGGATATTATCCCGAAACATACATGAAATATGCAGTTCCCGTATATGTTTTGGTGTGGATTATTTCTATTTTCTTTTCAGGAGGATATGACAAACCCATAAGGCTATTAAAAATCGGAAGAGGAATTTTGCTGGGAACCTTGTCAATTCTGGTTGTGTATTCATTACTTCCTGAAACATACCGATACTCCAGAGCTTTATTGCTTTTAGGTTCTTCCTGGGTTTTTGTTACTATTATTTTGCAAAGGCTAATTATGCATTTTTTACCTTTCCGTAGCTTTAAACTCGGTAACGGAAAAAAGAAAAAACTTGTTATTCTGGGCAGCAAAGACGAGGCACTGCGGGTTCAGGAATTGCTGAAGCAAACAGACATTAACCCTGAAATTGCCGGATTTGTAAGTCCTGACAAAAACGAACAGGGGAAGAATTTTATTGGAAACTTAAATCAGATAGACGAAATTATTCGTATTAATAGTATTGATGAAATTATTTTTTGCGCTAAGGATGTTTCATCACAAGCCATAATTGGTTGTATGCTCGAACTGACCAGCAAAAATATTGATTTTAAAATTGCTTCACCGGATAGTGTTTCGGTTATTGGCAGCAATAGTATCAATACTGCCGGAGATTTGTACACCATCAGCCTGAATCTTATCTCAAAGGTTTCAAACAAAAGAAATAAACGATTGCTGGATGTTTTGATATCCTTGTCATTTTTGATTTTTTCTCCCTTTTTATTATTAATTGTAAATAAAAAAGCAGGTTTTTTCAGGAATATATTATCTGTTTTATCGGGTTCTTTATCGTGGGTGGGTTATTACAAAATTGCGCCGATAAATATTCATGATTTGCCCAAGCTCAGAAACGGTGTCTTAACTCCTTTCGATCTTCCCTCTGTTTCCGGAATCAAGGATAACCCCGATAAAATCAATATGAATTATGCAAAAGATTATCGTATTCTTAATGATTTGACAATTGTTCTGAAAAACATTAAAAACATTGGACGATAATTTTTTTACAGTTCTGCTTTTTTATTCTTATTTTTACCGCTTGGTATGAAAACTATTTTAACTATAATTCTTTTTCTTTTTTCCTGTGGAAATATTTTTTCACAGGGAAACGAAGTTTTGCGAAAAAAGTTTTCAGAAGCTGAGGCATTTTACAAAGCAGAAAATTACACAAAAGCATTTTCATCTTATTGGGAAATTTATCAAACAGATACTACCAATGCGAATCTGAATTTTAAAATTGCATTGTGTTTACTCAACGACCCTTTTACTATTGTAAAATCTGTTTCTTTTTTTCAATCTGCTCTTTCAGATATTGCAGAAAAAACTCAATATAATCCCGATATTTTTAAAAGTCGGAAATCTCCTTTTGAAACACCTTTTTATCTTGCTCAGGCTCTTCACCGGAATTATAATTTTGATCAGGCTCTTCAAATTTTAAGTGATTTCAGCCAGATTACACAGGAAGACTCTATCCTTCACTCAAAAGTTACGCTTTTATTTAATCAATGCAATAATGCATTCGATTTATTGCCTATACCTGTAAATATGAAAGTTTCATCTGTGGGAGTGCCGATGAATTCTGAATATGCCGATTTTTCTCCTGTAATTGCACCCGATGAATCCTTTGTAATATTCACATCAGGCAGAAAGCCTTTAGGAAAAGGAATTCAAACCGATAATGATATTTTTATTTCCATAAAAGAAAAAAGCGATTGGTCTGATGCAAAGAGCCTTGGTCTTAATATTAACTCTTCAGGTAACGAGATTAGTGCAGGCATATCTCCTGACGGCAAGCAATTATTTATTTGCAAAAAAGATGTATCTGAATGGAATCTTTATGTAAGTACTTATGACAATAAAAACTGGTCAAAAATTAAAAAATTAAATGCCTCTATAAATTCAAAATTCGATGAAAGAGATGTCTCATTGTCTCCGGACGGTATGATTTTGTACTTTTCAAGTAACAGACCCGAAGGTTTTGGCGGATATGATATTTATATGTCGCGAAAATTGCCCAATGGAGAATGGGCTATGCCTGTTAATCTTGGAAATACAATCAATACTCCTTACGATGATGTTTCTCCTTATATTGCTCATGATGGAAATACTCTTTTTTTCTCTTCAGAAGGACATACTTCTACCGGAGGGCTGGACATTTTCTTTGCTACTGCTAAAGATGAAAATAACTGGGATACTCCTTTAAATATAGGATATCCTGTAAACACTCCTTTTGACGATCAGTATTACAAGCCAACTGCTGATGGTAAACGCGCCTATTATTCTTCGTGGGTAAAAGAAGGTGTTGGAGATATTGATATATGCCAGATAACGACGATTAGCAATGTTAAGCCGTTTGCTATACTTTCGGGCTTTGTAAAAACTGAAGAAACGGAAAGCGCTATAAATGCTGAAATTACTGTATTTGAATCAGAGCCAATGGAGCTCATCGGAAAATACATTGCAAATGCAAAAACAGGAAAATTTTTAATTGTTGTTGCGCCCAGAAAAAATTATGTTTTAACATGTATTTCAGACAAGCATCTTCCTGTTGTTACTACTATTTCTACAACAAGAAAAGCGAATTTTCTTGAAACAGAAAATACTGTAAAAATAGATACGCTTGTTCTGAAAAAAGAGTTTGATTCTATTTTTTTTGATTTTATTCCGGAAGATACTTCAATGGTTACAAAACATGAAACAAAGCTAAAAATCTTTACGGATTTCATAAAAGAATACAATCTTCTTATGGAAATTTTATCAGACAATTCTGAATTGGCAGAGCAAAGAATTAAGCATCTAATTAATTATTTTACCGTAAATGGTGTCATTAAAAATCGTATCAGCAATAAATTTAAATGCCCCATATCTGATAAAAATACTATTGCAATTGTTTTTTATACGCAGAAATTCACAAATAAAATAGAATCCTTTTTAGGTCAAAAGGGATGCTCTGTTAAATAGCTTATATTAAATTATTTACGATGTTTTTAGAAATTTAAAAAAATTATTATATTTGTATCTTTAATTTAAGGAATTAACTGATTAACAAAATATTTTCAAAATATGAAAACCTATATCTTTCTCTTTAGCATCATTTTCTTTTTATCAATTCCTGTTCTCAGTTTTTCTCAAAAGGTATCTAAAGCTACTCTTGAGAAAAAATTCGATGATGCAGATTATGATTTTACAATAGAAGATTACTATACAGCGATTGATAAATTTATGTTTGTTCATAAGCACGATTCCCTTAATGCGAATGTGAATTATTGCATTGGGATATGCTTTATGAAAACTAAATACGACAAGAAAAAAGCGATTCCTTTCCTTGAAAAGGCAGTTACAAGAGTTTCTTCTAAATATCAGGAAGGAACTTACGAAGAAAAAAAGGCGCACATTGATGCATGGCTGTACCTTGGGCAGGCTTACAGAATGAACAATGATCTTGATAAAGCACTTGAAGCATTTGACGCTTATAAAAAACTTTTACCTCCTAAAGATAAAAAAAATCATTCAGTTGTTGATAGCGAAATAGAAGCGTGTAAAAATGCTAAGAAAGAAGTAGTAAAATCTTTTGCATCTTTGGCAATGAGGCATATTCCTGAGTTAAATACTCCTTTTTCAGATTACAACCCCTGTGTTTCTGCAAATGAAAGAGTAATCGTTTTTGCAACGCAGCAACTTCAAGGAACAGTTAGTGAAGATAAAAAAATTATGTTTGCCAGAAAAGTTAAAGGAAAATGGACAAATCCTGTTGATATTTCTATCAGATTAAAAACCAGAGGAAACATGGTTCCAACTTATATCACTAATAATGGAGATTACATGTTGCTTGCAGAAAATGAAGAAGGCTCAACGGCAATATATGAAAGTATGCTCAATACAAGCAGAGTTGATTCAAATTGGACAGCGGTAAAAAAACTTAATAAAAATATTAATACAGGCAAAGTTACACATGCTTCTGTTTCTCCGGATGGCGAATATATATATTTTACCAGCGATAGAAAAGGTGGACAGGGAGGTCTGGATATTTGGAGATCGGAAAAAAATCCTAAAGGGGAATGGGGAACTCCTGAAAATTTAGGTTCAAAAGTTAACACTCCAAAAGATGAAGATACGCCTTTTTTCTCAAAAGGTAATATTTTGTATTTTGCATCAGCAGGGCATAGCAGTATTGGAGGACAAGATTTATTTTATAGTAAATATAATGAAAAAACCCAGCAGTGGGAGCAGGCTGTGAGCATGGGGTATATGTTTAATACAACAGACGATGATAACTTTTATTATCCTATTGGAGATGGCTCAAAAGGATATATGTCGCTAATTGGTGAAGATAATTCAGGGGAGAAGGATATTTATAAAGTTGAAATTATAGAGGAAGGATTTAAAGTTATTGAAGATGATGTTAAGTCTGTAAAAAAAGATGAAAGTGATAATTCTGAAAAAAAATCTGGGATTAAAGAACTGAAGGAATCAGATATTAAAAAGGAAACTGAAACAAAAAAAGAAGAAGATTCAAAAGTTAAAGATGATGTAAAAGAAAACAAAGAGGAAACAGAAAAAAAATCGGATGATAATACGCCAAAAGTATTCAACCCACCCTATACATTACTTCTTGATTCTTCAAAAGCCAAACTTCCTAAAGCAAATTTTCGTAATATAAAAAACGTTCAGGAGGTAAAATGCAGGTCTGGGGTCTATAAATATTTGGTTGGAGAATTTCCTGATAAAGAAACTGCAAAAACAGATATTCAAAAATATAAAAAACAATTCCCTAAAACGCAAACCGTAAACTTTGAATATTTTAAATCTGTGAATTTTGTAAAAGGAGATCCTGCCGGAAAAATTACAGATATGGATGCACCTCCTGTAAAGAAAAAAAATGAACCTGCAAAAAAGAATGAGGCAAAGAAAAAACAGGAGCAAGGCGCAAAAAATCCAGCCGGAAAGAAACCTACCGGAAAGAAAAAATAAAGAGAGGGACAAATGGTAATTGGTAACCTGCCTGCTTGACGCAGTCTGGCAGGTCGGTAATCGGTAAATGACTTCCGACTTCTGACACCTGGCTTTATTAATCCCTGCAAACCAAAAAACAGAAACAACAATAAAATTTATGAAAAATTTAAGGATTTCTTTATTGCTTTCCTTTTTTTTTGTTAGCACCTGTCTTTTTTCCCAAAATGAATATGAGGCAGAATTAAAAAGCAAATTTAAAGATGCAGATTACGATCTCTCACAAGAAGAATATTATCTGGCATTATCCAAGTTTAATAGTTGCCTCAAATACGAACCCGATAACCCAAACTTAAATTACTATGTTGGTTTTTGTTACTTCAATACTGCATTCGAAAAGCTGAAAGCTATCAAGTATTTTGAAAAAGCAGTAAAAAATGTAGCACCCGATTTTAAGGAATCAACATACAACGAAACAAGAGCAAGCATAAATTCATGGCTCTATCTCGGACAACTTTACAGGATGTCTGGAAAACCGGATAAAGCCATCAGTGCTTTCTCAGAATATAAAAAAATAATACCGCAAAATGATAAGCAAAAGCTTGAACAAATTGAGCAGGAAATTAAATACTGCAATAACCTGAAGCCTCTGCTTGATGGAAAACCACAGCTTATGTGGGAGAAAGAAAATATTAAAGAAATTAATACTACATTTTCTGATATCAATGCTGTCTTTTCTGCAGATGGGAAAGTCGTTGTGTTTGCCAGCGCACAGTTAGAAGGAAAAAGCAATGACGATAAAATTATTTTTTTTTCAAAAAAAATACTTGACAAGTTTGATGAACCGTATGAAATTTCTGATGCTATTAATGCAAAAGGTAATATGATTCCATGTTATTTATCTACTTATGGCACACATCTTTTTCTTCTCGAAGGTGATGATAATAAATCTGTTTTATACGAAAGTAAGTATGTGAAAAAAGGTGATTCTGCAGTATGGACAACTGCTAAAAAATTGAATAGCAATATCAATAAAGGAATAGTTTCTTATGCATCAATTGCTCCAGATGGAAAAACGCTGTTTTTTTCCGCAGATAGAAAAGAGGGATTGGGCGGATTGGATATTTATAAGTCCGAATTGGATGCAAAAGGCGAATGGGGTTCTGCCGTAAATTTAGGTTCGAAAATTAATACTCCTTTTGATGAAACAGCACCTTTTTTAGTTGATGGCAATGTGCTTTTTTTTAGCTCTCAGGGACACTCAAGCATTGGAGGGTATGATATTTTTTCCTGTAAAAGAAATTTAAATGGAGAATGGGCTGAACCTGTTAATATTGGTTATTCAATGAATACGTTTGGAGACGATGTTTTTTACGTTCCTGCAAGTGATGGTGCAAGCGGATATATTTCTTTACAAGGATCTGAAGCTATAGGAGAACTTGATATTTACAAAGTGAAGATAGGCTCTTATGTTGAAGAAGTAATTGCTCAGGAAATTATTGAGGAAACGAAACCTGTAAATGAAATTAAAGAGGAAAACAGTACAAATAATATTACCGGAAATAAAGACAACAAACAAGATTCTGAAAAAGCGCCAAAAGAGAATTTAGCAACAGAAAAAGAAATTAAAAATCAGACAACGAATAAAAAAAAGGAACAGCAAAAAGCTTCTCAAAATAAAGTTACCGGAGGAGCTTTTACAGTCCAGATTGCGGCTTCCACAGAGGAGGAGAGTCCTTACAGGTTTTCTGCAACAGAAAATGTTACTCAAAACAAAGGAAATGATGGAATCTATCGTTATACATGTGGAATCTTTAACAGTTATGCAGATGCGATGAAAGAGGTCAGCCGATTAAAAACAATTGGTATTGAAAATACTTTTATTATTAATGTAACAGCTATATCAGAAAAATCTTGTGAAACAAAAGATATGGATGAAAAATTAAAAATATTAAACAAAAGAAGTTTTTCAATTCAGTTCTCAACCCTTCCAAAGCAAATTAACAATGGGGGATTCAGGAGTATTGCAGAATATAAATCCAATCAAAGCTCAAATGGTTTTTTCATTTATTATACTGGGAATTTTCCAAATTATGCAGACGCTTTAAATGAAAGAAACAAAATCAGATCGTTGGGCTACCCCGATGCGTATATTATTTACACTCCTGAATAGAATAAATCAATAACTTATAGTATATAAAACAGTATCAAAAGGAACACTTAAAATACTGTCTTTGTGTAGCAATGTATTTCCAAAACTTGTAACAAACCATTCAAATTTAATCCACGCTCCGCCATAGGTCATACATTTTTTTGTAACATCAACATGTGCGCCAATATAAGTGAATGTACTATCTGGGCAACAACCAGCATTGTTTACAAATCCATCTGTAATTGCATAGGTTATCTGATCAGCAGAGCTTGTCGGAATAATATTTATTACTTTTAATTTCAAAAAAGCTTCAGAGAAAATATAATAATTCTGCTTGTATTCTTTACCTGCTTCAATATTCTCTGAGTTGACGAGGACTTCTGAATCAAAATATTTTGATTTATGAAACAATAGTTTAAAGCCTGAAGAACGAATATTTTCAAAAGTAAAAGAAAAAAAACCATTTTGGTCTGTTGTTAGGCTGCCTAAACTGCTGTAGTTATTACTCCATACTCCCGATTCAATTTTTTTCGCGTAAAGTTCAACAAACACATTTCCTACTGATGAATGAAAGTATGTGTCCATAACATTTCCGGAAATAGTCATTTTATCAGCATCTTTTTTTTTGCATGTAGTAATTAATAATACAGATAGAAGAATAAGTAACAGTTGTTTTTTCATAATGCAAAATTAATGAAATGTTGAATAATACAAAAAGAAAAAGGGAGAAGTAGCCTTCTCCCTTTTCCACCAAACCAATTAACAACTAAAAACAATTAACTTATGAAAAACAATCTAAACTTG
>Ga0209417_1003151_pt1 | contig 22868 bp, 16 predicted proteins | sample RifGroF2_FD_184002 | JGI IMG/M metagenome (GOLD analysis project Ga0209417, IMG submission 184002) | Groundwater microbial communities from Rifle, Colorado, USA - Groundwater F2 (SPAdes) (version 2) | ecosystem: Environmental > Aquatic > Deep subsurface > Groundwater | place: Rifle, Colorado... | reverse complement strand
AATAAATTCCGCGATAGCTCAATGGTGGAGCATCCGGCTGTTATCCCGATAAAATCGGGATGCAAGTTCGAGAGAAGGATAGAAAATAAATTCCGCGATAGCTCAATGGTGGAGCATCCGGCTGTTATCCCGATAAAATCGGGATGCAAGTTCGAGAGAAGGATAGAAAATAAATTCCGCGATAGCTCAATGGTGGAGCATCCGGCTGTTAACCGGAGGGTTGCAAGTTCGAGTCTTGCTCGCGGAGCAAATATAGCCCCAAAGCAGCTGGGGCTTTTATGTTTTTATGCCTTACTTTATTTACATATTAAAATCTCAAACAGCAGGAAAGTATTATATCGGTTCATCGGAGAATCCAGAAAGAAGACTACAGTTTCATAACACAATGGAAAAAGGATTCACTTCAAGATATAGACCATGGGAAATAGTATTCTGCCAGCAATTTGAATCTAAGACAGAAGCCCAGTTAGCGGAAAGAAAAATAAAATTTTGGAAAAGTAAGAAGATGGTAGAGAGATTAATTTCTGGAGAAATTAATATTTAGTATCCGGCTGTTATCCCGATAAAATCGCATTAGCGTCAATTTAATTTTATAAAATATTAACATAAGCCTTTATATAATAATGTTATGTCAGAATGATAAATTAAAGTGTATTTATCAATAAGCCCTTCTCTTGGCAAGATGGCAAAGCCATGGCAAGCCAGAAGGGTTGGGATGAGTTCGCTGATTTTACATATATCCCAGAACTCTCTCTAATCTCTCCCTTGAGAAGGGAGAAACTTATTTTCAATAACGACTTTACATTTTTTAATTCTGTCATTGTATATATTTTCTTCAATATTTAATTGATTTAGCAATAATATCTTTGTTTCACAATATTTTTCTTGTCGTTAAGTTAACGCCTATGCGATAAAATCGGGATGCAAGTTCGAGTCCTGTGTGCGGAACGAAAAGATTTAGCCCTAAAAGTGTTTAGGGCTTTTTTGATTAATAAATTATCATACAATGCCGTTCTATACTTACGTATTACATTCTTCAGAGCATAATAAAATTTATATAGGTCAATCATCAGATCTTGAAAAAAGATTATGGGAACACAATAGTGGTCTGTCAAAATACACAAAAAGATATATGCCTTGGGTAATTGTATATAAGGAAGAATTCACTAGCCGGTCAGAAGCGATGAAAAGAGAAAAGGAAATAAAGAGTCAAAAGGGGAGAGAATTTATATGGAAATTGATCAATGGTGGAGTCCGTCAGTAGAAGGATTGCTCGCGGACTCACTTAAATAACTCATTTAAAATTATCTCACCTAAGTTGACATTTCTATTAACCAATTCTATCTTTTAAATAGCGTTCATTACTATTAAGATTGGCGCTTTCAATCAAAATATTTACACGGAGGAACAATGAAACTGAAACTAAGGTTTGTATTAACTTTCATCTGTTTACTTTCAACTAACTTTGCACAGCAGTACAAATCGGATTCTCCATTTGCACACACATATTCAATTGTTGCCTTCGACCCCATAACGGATGAAATGGGTGTCGCGGTACAATCGCACTGGTTTTCAGTAGGTACGGTTGTAAGCTGGGGTGAAGCTGGTGTGGGAGTTATAGCAACACAATCATTTGTAAATACATCCTTTGGTCCCCGCGGATTGGAATTGTTAAAGAAAGGAAAAACTCCGCAGGAAGTTGTTGATGAATTAATAAAATCTGATGAGGGAAGAGAATTCCGTCAGCTTGCGGTATTAGATGCAAAAGGGAATGCGGCATCTTTCACCGGAAAAAAATGCATTCAACCGGCCGGTAATATTGTTGGCAATGGATTTTCGGTTCAAGCTAATCTGATGGCGAATGATAAAGTCTGGCCGGCAATGGCGGAAGCATTTACAAATTCAACGGGTCCATTGGCAGAACGGATGCTTATTGCACTTGAAGCTGCTGAAAATTCAGGAGGAGATATTCGTGGCAGACAATCTGCAGCTTTGCTTGTTGTACGCGGTAAATCAACCGGTAAGATTTGGGAAGATAAATTAGTTGATCTTCGTGTTGATGATAGTTCTGAGCCGTTAGTTGAATTGAGACGATTACTTAAAGTTCATCGTGCCTATGAGCACATGAACAATGGTGATCTCGCAGTTGAAAAAAACCATATGGAAAAAGCTATGCAAGAATATTCTACTGCGATGGAAATGTTCCCCGATAATTTAGAAATGAGATATTGGACAGCAATTACTTTGGCTAACAATAGAAGATTTGATGAAGCATTATCAATGTTAAAAGATGTTTTTGCGAAAGATAGAAACTGGAAGGAACTTACGCCGCGATTAATACCTAATGGATTGTTAAATGTAAATGAGGAACAATTAATGGAAATTATGAAGTAACTATTGATTGTAACCTTCAAGGTTTGAACTGTTCTCAGCAAGCGTGTAACCTCAAAGGTTTCTGTTGATCAATCTCTCAAAATCAAGATCGCTCCAATCAAAATTAAAATTGCGGCGATGCTTCTCTTTAACAGATCCTTATCACTGAACAGTTTACCACCGATAATTGTTGCCCAAAATACTGATGTCCTTTTTACTGCGAGAACTAGAGCAACAGATGCTAACCCAATTGCTACAACTTGTGTGTAGCGGTATCCGATAGTCAGCACTGAAATTAAAGCTATCCAGCCAAGATTATTTTTATTGACCATTTGCGGTAAAGGCTTAGTTTTTTTTCTGAAAAAGAAATAGATAATTGAAAACATTATGGCAAAATAAATATGCTGAAATGCCGTTAGTGAAATTGGCGAAAGATTCAGCTTAATAAGTAATAGCTTGTCTAAAATGGATGATGCAGTGAAAAGAAGCAGAGCTAAAATTACGAAACGGTGATACTTTGATTTGATAAAGATAGTTAACGGTAGGAGAAACTTTTTCCCGTTTCCACTTTCAAGTATAAAAATTCCAGACATAAGCAGAATTAAACCAACTACCTCAATACTTTGTAAAGATTCACCCAGAAGAATAAAAGCAAATACAGCAATAAATCCCGGAGTGAGCGCAAGAAGCGGCAATGCATTGCTTATCTCTAGATTTTTAAGCGCAAGCATCACACAAAAAAATGCTCCAACTCCAATAACAGATTTTATTAAAAGTATCGTGAGATTAAATGAGTTGATTGTTCCGTAATCAATAAAAAAGAAAAGGGGGATTGAGAAGATGAGATTAACTAAGGAAAGCAGAAATGAAAACTCTAATGCTTCAAGTTTGATTAGCACTTTCTTTTGTGTTATAGCTGCAAATGCAGAGAGAAAAGCAGACAACAGAGCAATTGCAAACCATGTCATATAATTTTCTTCTTAGTGTGAATAATAATTGAAGGTAAGATCTGTCGGTTAGTGAGATAACTTTGTAATGTTAGAACTAATAGAAACTTTTCTTTGTGATTCTTGGAGTCTTCGTGACTTAGTGGCAGAAAAATGGCTTTCGCCACAAAGCCACTAAGACACAAAGTTACACAAAGTAGTTTATTATACCTCTGTAGAGAAAGATTATCAAACACTAAGACAACAGATATAATCTTCTCTAATTTCGATATCACAGCAGTGCAAATACTCGTCAAGTTAGAAAGTAAAATTTGTTCTGATAAAAAAGTTTCTCCCGGGCTCTATTAAGATATGTCCTCGATTCGTTGCGAGATGATTCCGGTACTGCTTATCAAAAATATTTTCAATACCCGAAAATAGTTTGAGTGTCATAAAATTAAAATCAAACATCATTGAGCTTAAATACATATTAAACAAAATATAGCTTGCAGTCGTTTTTTCTCCAAAGGACGACCTATTTTGACTTGCAAAGAAAGTTGATGCAAGTTCAAACGAAAAATATTTGAGCAAAGAAGACCTAATCCCAACTCTTCCATTGAATGGAGGTATTTGCGGAAGATCAGTTTTGTTTTCGGTATCTTCGCCGCGAACGAATGAAGCTGATGCAAAACAAATAACTTTATTCATAAAATTATATTCCAACCCAAGATCAAAACCGTATAATCGCGCTTTTCCAACATTTGTTTTTTGGTATAAGCTGTCAACGATCAAAGGCTTATCAACAACAAGATTAGTGAAGACGTTATAGAAAAAATTCGACTTCAATGATATATCATCATTCCAGACTCTGAATCCCGCATCAAAAAAATTTCCTCTTTCGGATATTAAATTTGGATTTCCAAGATAGACATCCCCTCCAAGATTTATGTATTGAAATCTTTCTTCCAGAACCGGTGAACGGAATGCATGAGCAAAGTTAAATGCAAGATCGACATCTTTGAAAAGTGAATAGAGAAACCCGATGTTTCCGCTCCATGATTGGTCATTATATTTGCCGGTAGAAAAAGATGCTAGTGGATTTTGTGGTGGATAGGTAATTACTCCGTTAGTGCCAACATATGCTGGGTTTCGAGTCTCTTCGTTAGTTACTTTTATTAAGTCGAATCTTCCTCCGAGCGTGATTGTTAATTCATTTTCAAAGAACCGCATTTCATTCTGAGCAAAAAAACCTGTGTTCATATATTTTGAATTTGGAACAGGATAATCCGCAGTTGTTCTAGTTGTTGAGCCAGTCTGAACTATTGTTTCTCTAAATCCGCTGTAAGTGCGCTGCCAGAAATCAATTCCTGCTACAAGCTGATTATAACTATCTAACAGCCAGTTAGTTTGAAATTGCATTCCGTTCGTGTTGTGGTTTGCTCGTGGTAAAGTTGTTGTTGATGCGGTCGGCTTAAGTTCTACGCTTCTTTCAATTCCCTGATAAAAGTATTTGATTGAAGTGTTTAAAAGCGACGGAAGTAAATTTTTGAAGCGGTATTCTAAACTGTACATTTTTCTTTCTGCAATAAGATAGCGGGCAATGGCTGTCTGCGGAAAAGTTTTTCCTCCCGGAATTCCTATATCTTTTCCGCTGAAGTTCTGAAAGTTAATTTTCAGCTCGTGATTTTGAAAAGGCATGATACCCGCAGCCGCTGAAAAATAATTATCTCTAAACTGACTGTTGGGCAATCTGCCTTGTGGAGTTTGAGTGTTAACAGCAGAACGAAGAGAACCGCTTAATTTTATCAACCAATTATTAGCTGAAGCTGAGAGAGATAAATTTCCCACTCCTCCTTGATTAACAGAATTGTAACCGCTTGATAAAGAACTTGAAAGATGAAATGCATCTGAATATGAAACGGATTTGGTAGTAACATTAACGATACCTCCAGTTGCACCAGTTCCATAAAGTGAAGAAACTCCGCCTTTTATCACCTCAATTCTTTGAATGTCAAACATATCAATTAAGGATAAACCGGCAGCATGATTAGTAGCTGTTTCAATTCTGTTTCCATCCACAAGAGTGACAACGTTTTGTCTACTTAATCCTCTTATGTTGATGTCCGTTCCCCAAATACCATCGCGAACAATAGTAATCCCCGGTTCACTAGAAAGAATATCTGGAACACTGATGGCAAGATTTTTTTCTAATTTCTCAGTGCCAATAACCTCAAGCGGGAGTGCAACATCTTTTTCCAACTTAGAATATCTTGTACTTGTTACAGTAACTTCTCCAAGAGTTATTTTAGACTGAGTTAATCTGATTTCTAAAGGCAGATTGATTGATTGATCAATGTTCAACCGATAGCTTTTATACCCTATTCGTAAAAAAATCAATTGAATGCTGCTTTCTGAATTAAAAGAAAATTCAAAATTACCAAAGCGATCTGTCATCAAAGTAGATTGGCTTTCCGAGATTACAACATTTACTCCCTCAACGGGTAAGTCGGTATAATCATCTAGGACAACGCCTTTAATATTTACTGTTTGTGCAAGCAAAGCGAATGATGCCAAAACCGATAACGATAATATTTTGAGGAATGATTGCATGAATAAATTCTAAATCCTGATAGTGTTAGCAAATACCTTAACATTTTTTATTTGTCCAAGCTTGCCGCTCAATGCACCAAGCTCATCGTTGGTCATTTCAACGATCAGAAATATTATTGCAATATTTTTTTCTTTTATTGGATAACCTGTGCGAAGCAGAATCTTATCGCCATATTCGTGAAGGAGGTTTCCAACCTGCTGATATACGGCATCGCGGTTGTAGATTGAGATAGTTACTGTGTGGAGTTTTTTTTCCATAATCCCCATCTTCTGATATTTGCAGAGAGAGATGGAGATAAACCAAAACCTTGAGGATAATTTGAGTATGTCTTCCATCCCTTAATGTTAGATAATTCCTTCATCTTAGGATAATTTTTTTTCCATAAGAAAATTAATAAAAGGGCAGACCAAGCTCAATGTAATTTATGGGAATGTCAGACATCAGCAATGCGTTGTTGAGTAATGTGATGATAAATATTTGCAAACAAAACCAATGCCTTTGATTTTTTGGACTATACGTTAGAACTGGGTTTGTATTTTTTTCAGTAGTGTCCAAAATAATTTTGTACAGGAAAATTTATTGTAAAAAATAAAATATTCTCATGTTTTTTAATCATAAAGTAGCTCAACCCTCCGAAGAAGTCATTCGGACAATCCTTCTTTTATTCCTCAGTTGACGGAAGAAGGGCTTATTGAGTCTTATGACTTGTTGTTGATATTCTGACTGTCTGTCGCCAGTTAGATCAGAATATTGTCATTTACCGTTTTAATTATAATAAGTCTCTCTTTTTTGGTAGAGCCATCACTATGTTAAAGAGAGAGATTAGGGGTGACCAAAAAGTAATTATTCAATTAAAAAATCTGCGAAAACCTTTCCGCCTTTGGAGGATCATTTAAAATCAGCGTCATCTGCGCCTGCCACTATGTGGTTCCATTTACTGATAAATATTACCTTTTGGTCACCCTCGCCTTTGGCAGAGTGAGTTCAATTTATTTTGGATAGAAATGGTAAAAATAATTATATTCTCCCCCTGTAAGAGAATAAAGGTACCTCATATTGAATTTCATCATTTTTCTTCTTACGTTTCCAAAAGAGAAGTAGTTAATACTGTATCCAGCTTAATTTGTCTTCCTGCTAACTACTTATTTAACTAATAATTAAAAGTAGGGAGAGTTATGATCGGAACTAAAATTTCTCACTACACGATCCTCGACAAACTTGGCGAAGGTGGGATGGGGATAATTTACAAAGCTGAGGATGAAAAGCTCAAACGAACTGTCGCACTTAAAGTCTTACCTGAATCATTCACACAGGATGAAGAATCAAAACGAAGATTTATTTTCGAAGCTCAGAATGCCTCATCACTTCAGCATAATAATATTTGCACAATACACGAAATTGATGAAACTCCCGATGGGCAGTTTTTCATTGCAATGGATTATTATGAAGGGGAGACTTTAAAAAATAAAATTTCCCGTGAGTTACCAAGTTTAGATGAAATCATAAAGATGACTGTTCAAATTGCCGAAGGGTTAAATAAAGCACACGAACACGGCATTATTCACAGAGATATAAAACCGGCAAACATATTCATAACAAAAGAAGGGTGTGTAAAAATACTTGATTTTGGATTAGCTAAGAAAATAGATCATACTCAGTTTACAAGAAGGGGAGTAAAATTCGGGACAACAGACTACATGTCACCTGAGCAACTAAAAGGAGAAAAAGTTGATCAAAGAACAGATATATGGTCATTAGGAGTTTTACTTTACGAAATGCTGACAGGTCAACATCCATTTCATGCAGATTACGAACAAGCCATAGTTTATTTAATTCTAAACCAAGAGCCTGAGAACGTAAGTAAATACCGAGCAGATGTACCGGAGAAACTACTGAGTATTTTAGAGAAAGCAATTGCAAAAGAACTAGAAGACAGGTATGAAGAAATGGCATCTATGCTTGAAGATTTAAGAAAGATCACAAGTAAGAGTGAGAGTCACCTTTTTCAATTTGAACTACCCGCACCAAGACCATCCCAATCAATAGCAGTGATGCCGTTTGTAAATATGAGTGCCGATCCAGAGCAGGAATACTTTTGCGATGGATTAACAGAAGAGTTAATAAACGCTTTATCAAGAATTAAAGACTTGAAAGTAGTTGCCCGAACATCTGCATTTGTTTTCAAAGGAGGAAGTTATGATGTCCGGAAAGTAGGAAGAAAATTAGATGTGAGAACAATACTTGAAGGAAGCGTAAGGAAATCCGGAGGTAGCCTACGTGTAGCAGTTCAACTTATAAACGTAATGGATGGCTATCATCTTTGGTCTGAGCGATATGATCGCGAATTAAAAGATGTATTTCAAATACAGGACGAGATATCACTTGCTATTGTCAATATACTGAAAGTTAAGCTTCAAGAGGATGAAAAAGAAAAATTGCTCAAACGTCATACTGATAATATTGAAGCTTACAATTTTTATATGCAAGGGCTTTATATTTTCAATCAGATTAATTTTAGTTTATTTAACAAAGCTATTGAATATTTCCATCAGGCACTTAAAATAGATCCTAACTATGCACTTGCTTACTATGGTCTGGGATTTTGTTATTTTGCTATGGGTTACTTTGGTATAAAAAGAACTTGCGAGGTTAAAGCAGATATGAAGAAGTATATTCGGAAAGCTTTGGAAATTGATGAAAATCTTTCTGAAGGCTATGATTTGTTAGGATTGTTTAATGCGTGTTTTGAATGGAAATGGGTGGAAGCGCAATCAGCCTGGCAGCATAGCATTGAATTAAATCCGAATAATTCGGTGGCTTTGCAAAATTACAGCATGAACCGGATATCTTGGGGACAATTTGATTTGGCAAGAAAATTATCACATAGAGCTAAAACAGTTGATCCGCTGTCCGATTATACAGAATTATGTTTTGTATTTCCAGATTTTTATACGGCTAGATATGACACGGTTGTTGAACGTCTTTCAAAATATCTGCAATTGGATCCTCCTTATTGGTGGGGTTTATGGTTCTTATGGCGTACTTTTTCTTTAATGAATAGAAAAGAAGAAGCTGTAGAAGTTTGTAAGAAGACTTTCTTAATAGCAGGTCTAAATGACGTAGTGCAGGCAATGGAGAGAGCCGACACTGACAGTGCAATTGAGACAGCAGCCCGGACGATGGCTGATATCTATCAATACCATTACACCTCACCTTATGATATTGCTACATTATTCATTCATGCAGGTAAAAAGGAAGAAGCCATTCTATGGTTAGGAAAAGCTATTGAAGAAATAGATCTCAAATTACACTTTATTGATGTTGATCCTGATTGGCAAAGTGTACGCAATGATGAACGATTCATAAAATATCTTAAGACAATTGGCTTAAGAAAATGAGTGCTAATATAATATCACATTATCGTGTACTTGAAGAATTGGGACGCGGAGGAATGGGGATAATTTATAAAGCCGAGGATATAAAACTGAAACGAACTGTTGCTCTCAAAGTCTTACCTGAATCATTCACACGAGATGAAGAATCAAAACGGAGATTCATTTTAGAAGCTCAAGCTGCCTCTTCCCTTCAGCATAATAATATTTGTACAATACATGAAATAGATGAAACAGATGATGGTGAGTTCTTCATTGCGATGGATTATTATGAAGGAGAGACGTTAAAAAGTAAGATAAGCAAAGAGCTAATAAGTTTAGATGAGGTTATTAACATAACGACACAGATAACTGAAGGATTACATACAGCACATGAAAAGGGCATTATTCACAGGGATATAAAACCCGCAAACATATTTATCACCAAAGAAAATGTAGTAAAAATATTAGATTTTGGATTAGCTAAGAAAATAGATCGAACACAGTTTACAAGAAGGGATGTAAAATTCGGCACTACCGAGTATATGTCACCTGAACAGATAAAAGGAGAGAAAGTAGATCATAGAACGGATATATGGTCTCTGGGTATTCTTCTTTACGAAATGCTGACGGGTCAAGCTCCATTTCAGGCAGATTATGAACAGGCAATAGTATATTTAATCTTAAATCAGGAGCCTGAGGATGTAAGGAAATTCCGTACAGATGTACCGCATAGGTTACTAACCATTTTAGAAAAAACAATTGCAAAAGAAAGAGAAGACAGGTATGAGGATTTGACGTTTATGCTTGAGGATCTAAGAAAGATTACAAGTCAAGAAGAAATTCAATCTTTCCAATTTGAACTTCCTGCACCAAGACCATCCCAATCAATAGCAGTAATGCCATTTGTAAATATGAGTGCGGACCCAGAGCAGGAATATTTTTGTGATGGTTTAACGGAAGAGTTGATAAATGCATTATCAAAAGTCAGAGACTTGAGAGTGGTTGCTCGCACTTCTACTTTTACCTTCAAGGGTGGAAGTCATGATGTCCGCAAGGTTGGCAGAAAGCTGGATGTAAGAACAGTACTTGAAGGAAGTGTAAGAAAATCTGGTGAAAATCTCCGTATCACAGCACAACTAATAAACGTTTTGGATGGATATCATCTTTGGTCGGAAAGATATGACCGCGAATTAAAAGATGTATTTGAAATACAGGATGAAATCTCCCTTGGGATAGTGAACATTCTAAAAGTTAAACTCCTGGAGGATGAAAAAGAAAAATTAGTTAAACGTTACACAGATAACATTGAGGCTTACAATTTTTACCAGCAGGGATATTATTTTTTTAATAAGGTTGATCTCAGCCTCAGTGACAAAGCTATTGCATATTTCAATGAGGCACTTAAGTTAGATCCCAACTATGCTCTTGCATACACTGGACTGGGGGACTGCTATTTCGCCTTGGCTTACTTTGGTGCAAAGCCTACGCGTGAAGTCATTTCAGATATTAGGAAATGTATTCAGAAGATATTGGAAATTGATGAAAACCTTTGTGAATGCTATGATCTTCTAGGTTTACTAAATGCCTGTCTTGAATGGAAAAGGACAGAAGCAGGATCAGCCTGGAAACATAGCCTGGAACTAAATCCTAATAATGCACTTGCTCTACGAAACTATAGCATCTACCTAGTATCAATGGGACAATTTGATTATTCAAGAAAATTTGCTGAAAGATCCAAAACAATTGATCCACTGTCAGATTATTCGGAAATATGTGTTGTATTTCCTGATTTCTACACTTCTAAATACGATAGAGCTTTTTTACGTCTTTCGAAATATCTTGAAATGAATCCTCCTTTTTTATGGGGCTTAATGTTCTTGTGGCGTACTCTTTCTTTTATGAATAGAAAAGCAGAGGCAGTAGAAGCATGTAAAAAAATATTTTTAATAACGGGGATGAATGATATTGTTCAGGCAATGGATAAAGCCGGAGTTGATAATGCCTTTGGAACTGCAGCCTCCAGCCTCGCTGAGATTTATAAATATCATTACATTTCGCCTTATGATATTGCGATATTATTTAGTCATGCAGGAAAACAGGAAGAGGCGTTAAATTGGGTGGAAAAATCCATTGAAGACGTCGATCCCAAATTACACTTTTTGAATGTAGATCCTGAATGGCAAAGTGTACGAAGTGATGTACGATTTATAAAATATCTCAAAAAAATTAACTTTATAACGTGAGTGGAAGTGATGGCAATTATTTATCGAAATAATCAAAGTATAAATGAATAGAAAATCAAAAGGAGGAGAGAGAGATACAACCCCAGTGGGGCTAAATGTTTTTAGAAAAAATATTAACCTATATAGTCCAAACTCCATAGGAGTTCAATATTTGTAGAATTAAACAAACCGAAATTAACGAACTCCATTAGGAGTTCTATAAAAGGATTATAGTATTTTTAATATAGATAATTAAAAGAAAGGCTCACAAATGGCAAATACATATACACAACTTTATATTCATTTAGTATTTGCAGTTGAACATAGAGACAGATTAATTCACCCTTCATTCAAGGACGACTTAATGAAATACATAACAGGGATTATGCAAAATAAAGGGAATAAATTACTTGCCATAAATACAATGCTTGATCATGCACATATATTTTTAGGATTGAATCCCAAAAATGCAATCTCTGATTTAGTAAGAGATGTAAAAGTCTCCTCAACAGATTTTATTAATGAGAAGAAATGGTTGAGAGGGAGATTCCATTGGCAGGATGGTTTTGGGGCATTTTCTTATTCGCATTCACAAATTGATAGAGTAGTAAAATATATACTTAACCAAGAAAAACACCATAAACGCATTTCATTTAAAGAAGAATATATTAAAATGTTACAAGCATTTGATATTAAATATGAGGATGCGTATTTATTCAAATGGTTCGATGACTTAAAATATTAACCTGCCCCGAACTGTTGGGGTATTGAACTCCTACGGAGTTCGGTGTTCTCTGTGTATTGTTTCTACAAATATTCAACTCCTACGGAGTTAAAAAGAATAAATCAATGGAAGATAATTTTAATAATAATCTTATATCAAAACTCGAATCATTAATCGAACTGGCACAAGTATTAGGTCAGCAGAGCGATTATGAGGAAGTGCTAAGGCTAGTAGTTGAGAAAGTATCTGCCCTGGTAAATTCAGATTCCGCATTAATTATGATGATCAATCCGAAAACACGGAATACTATAAAAACAATTTATGCTGAAAGGAATATGGATGATGAGCGAAATCATTTTTTGCATATAAATATCAGCGGCTGGGTAATTTTAAATAACAGCTCATTAATTAGTTCTGATATAAAATCCGATGACCGTTTTCGAAAAAAGTTGTTTGATAAAGTGCAGGCAAAGTCCGCTATTTGTATTCCATTTAGAGTAGAAAATATAATAATTGGTACATTATTACTTTTAAATGGTGAAAGTAATTACTCTTTTACACAGCACGATCTTTCTCTGCTTGAAAAATTTTCTGCAATCGTGTCGCCTTTCTTACATTGTACACAAACCATTGCTCAATATTTTGTATCTCCACTGCCTAAGCAAGTTTTGTTAAATAAATATGCTATGCTGGGACTGCTTGGTAAAAGTAAAATATTTATCGAGATGTTGCAGGCTATTGAAGCAGCGGCTCGTTGTGATGTGAGAATATTATTAGAAGGAGAAAGTGGAACCGGTAAAGAACTTGTTGCAAGAGCAGTACACAAACTTAGCTTAAGAAGTCAAAATAAATTTGTTGCCATTGATTGCGGAGCAATTCAACCAAACTTAGTTGAAAGTGAACTTTTCGGACATATAAAAGGTGCATTTACAGGAGCTTCAGTTGATCGCAAAGGATTGCTTGAAGAAGCAAACGGCGGAACTCTTTTTATGGATGAAATAAATAACCTTCCTTTTGACATGCAATCTAAATTGCTGAGGGTGCTTCAGGATGAAGAGATTAGGCCTGTTGGGAGTAACCAGATCCGGAAAGTAAATGTGCGTATCATAACTGCTTCCAGTTCATCGCTTCAAAAATTAGTTGTTGAAAAGAGTTTTAGAGAAGATCTATTCTACCGCTTGAATGTATATCCCATTTTTGTTCCCTCACTAAATGAAAGAGTAGAAGATATTCCAATGTTAGCTGATTATTTTCTTAGGAAGTTTTCTCTTGAACAGGAAAAAGAGATTAAAGGATTTCACGAAGAAGTTTTAGATTTTATGAAACAGCGTCGCTGGGCTGGTAACATTAGAGAGTTAGAAAATTTTGTCGAAAGATTAGTTACTCTAACCACCAAGAAGCAAAAAATTATAGATAGAAAAACATTGCCGCCTGAATTACAAAAAGAACTTAAGAAATCAAAAAAGGATTCCTCGAATATACCAACAACAAAATCGCTTAGTGAAAGTTTAACAGATTATGAAGAGGAATTGATTAGAACTACTTTGAAGAATTGCAATTGGAACCAATCTAAAGCTGCACGTGCATTAAATATATCCGAACATGATATGCGATATAAGATGAAGAAATTAAGAATAGAAAAACCAAAGGCCTAACCCTCGCCGGAGGCGAGCAGGCCAACCCCTTGCCCATCCCAAAGTGAAAGTTACATAACAGGAAAAAATTCATCTATTGCAGTTGACTTCAGTCAACTGTTTGAATAGATGAAATGTTTTGGGGCTTTAGCCACATTTGGAATATTTTAATGTGACTAAAGTCGAAATAATTGGTTTATTTTTATTTCGGTTGACTAAAGTCAACCGCAATAAATAGTTATGCAACAGACCCTAAAACTTGAGACAATAAATTGATCAACTTTAATCTAATACAACACTCTCTTTAGGTAAATGGAGTAGGATTATCTGAAGGAGTGTTTTCGAGGAAGAAGCAAATCGCCAATGTTGACGAGCTATTTAAGCTAGATTAATAGCAGCCTCACTTAACCCCACATATTCAATAAGTGCTTATCTAAAAAGAGTTTAATGCTTTAAAAAACCCACTGATAATAACTGGCACTTTTTTGGGCTAATCTATAATCGCCAATAAAATTAACAGTATTACTAACAAATTTACCTGCAGTAGGCAGGCAAAAGGAGGTTCTTATGAAGGCACTCAAATGTGTTCTCGTTCTATTTTCTTTTCTTTGGCTTACGCTGGTTGGCTGTTCTGATAAATCACAGTCGCCGGTAGATCCATTAGGGCAAGGCTCACTGGAAAAGGACAAGAAGAATGTAGAATATACTTTTTCTAGTTCACCTAAACCGTTTACTGCCAATCCCGATGATTACAAGAAGATTGCGGGGAGGACGCTGCATATGAAGGATTATCCCGTAACGGACATGGTTACTGCAACTGACTTGCGTGCAGGGGGGCGAATGGAGCATCTGCTAAGTCTTACACTCGATGTTATTACTGGTGAAGGCCCATGTCATGGATCGTTCACACTATTCCCCGACGTCACAGAGGGCGGTATTTGGGAAGGTACTTATGAGGGCTATAGGTCCAAAACAGATGATCCTTTTGTTTTTACGTTGCCCCTAAAGTTGGTAGCACATGGAAAGGGTGGAACAATTGACGGAATGCAAGGATTTATGAAAGCCGACCTTATCATATATACTAACGACGAATATTACCCGTTACCCATCTATTGGGTTGGTACGGGCACGGGTGTTATAAAAGAGCATTGAACCTTGCTTAACAAATGGCAGTCGTCTTGCTAAGGTGGGATGACTGCCACGTAAAAAACATTTAATTAACATTATTTAACAATTAGGAGGTCTTATGTTACATGGAACAGTTTCTCGTCATTCAGGGGAAAATTTATACTTAAGGAAATTCTGTTTAATCATAATTTCCTTGGCTTTAGTTTCCATTCATATCCAGGCTCAAAATGGATGGACACAGAAAGCCGATATTCCAACACCAAGGTTAGTGGCTTCTGCAAGTGTAGTTAATGGAAAGATCTATGTTATTGGAGGATGGGATGTGAATATTAATGAGTTGGCAAATAATGAAATGTATGATCCATTAACTGGCTCATGGGAAATTAAAGCGCCATTACCAACTCCGAGAGGATGTCTTTTAACGGCCGTAGTGAATGACTCTATTTATGCGATTGGTGGGGGTTATTCAAGCTATAAGTTGAAAGTAGAAGTATATGATCCGGTTACTAACACTTGGACACAGAAAAACGACATGCCCAGTGGACGCATAGGCCAGAACGCGGCTATTGTCGATGGGATAATTTACGTTGAGGGAGGTAATTATAATAGCAGAGAATGCTGGGCTTATAATCCAAGCACTGATACTTGGACACGAAAACAGGATATCCCGCTTCCTGGTAGAGGAAATTCATCCTTAACTGTATACAACGGATTTATCTATGCAATTGGCGGATCAACTTATTCTCCGTGGAATGCATTACCATATGTATTTGCTTATAATCCACAAACAGACACTTGGACTCAGAAACAAAGTATGCCTACTGCAAGATTTGGTTTGCAAACTTATTTAGTTGATGGACTTATTTATGCTGTCGGAGGAGGACAATACGATAACTCAGCAATTGCGACTATAGAAGTTTATTACCCGGAGACTGACAGGTGGGCAACATGCCCAGATATGTCAAAAGGTCTTATTTGGTTTGCCGGTGCATTTGTCTATGACACCGTTTATGTGTTTGGGGGAATACCAGCGGGTTGGGGAAGCGTTGAAAGTAAAGTATGGGCATGTTACAAGTCCGCTCTTCCAGTTGAACTCACATCATTCACAGCATCAGCAAGTGGCACAGAGGTAACACTTTGCTGGTCAACTGCAACTGAACTTAATAACCAAGGATTTGAAGTGCAGAGAAAATTTAGCAGCAATGATTTTGTGACAATTGGTTCCGTTACTGGCCATGGTACAACTACTTCTCCAAACCAATATTCCTTCGTAGATAAACTCATCGATCCGGGAAAATATTTATATCGCCTCAAGCAGATAGATTACGGCGGAACATATGAATACTCAAATGAAATTGAAGTAGATGTAAGAGTGCTTGATAAATTCACGCTTGAACAGAACTATCCGAATCCTTTTAATCCAACCACAACAATTGGTTATGTACTTCAAGAAAGGAGCAATGCAAAGCTCATTTTGCTAACTGCATTAGGTGAAGAGATTGCAGTGCTTGTAAATGAAGAGCAAGACAAAGGTTATCACAAAGTTGAATTTTCCGCCAAAGGCGGATCCGCCGCTGGCGGAGATGCTCTTAATCTATCAAGTGGAGTTTACTTGTATAAGCTTCAAGCCGGAAGTTTTGTAGCAACAAAGAAATTCGTATTAATTAAATAATCTTCAGAGCAAGTTATTTTAGAACAAAAAAGCCTCACGAGTGTGGGGCTTTTTTGTTAAATAATTTTTAGAAAAGGACAATAAGCTTTGCAAATAAGAACCTTCCGCTGAATCCCATCTGAACTGCATCCCATATTCCACCGGTTTCTGTTTCGGTATCCTGTTCAGTTGGATAAATATCAAAAATATTTGCACCGCCAATAAGCAAAGTAAGATTATCTGTAAATTCATAACTCAAGCTTGCATCGGCTGTAAGTTTTGCTTCGTATATGTCTTCCGTATCAAGCCAGTCAATCAAAGTGATTTTACCAAAGTAAATCATCCTCAAAGAAGCATTGAATTTATCTCTGCTATAATCAATTGAGAAAGAGAGTTTTGTTTCGGGTGCAGAGGCAAGCAGAAAAGCCTGTTCTCTTTTTCCAAAATAAATGTCTTCTTTACCGGCAAGTTTGCTGCTGGTTTTAATTTTCCCAAGTTCCATCTTATTAAAATTGCCTGCCAGGGAAAATTTAAAATCATTTTCATCAAATGAATTTTGGTAAGTTAAGATAATATCAACACCTTTCGTTTTAGTATCTAACGCATTTGTAAAGAATTGGGCAGCACCAACATCCAAAGCCTGCAAATCAGCACCGATGTCAGGATCGGAATCTTCAAAGGCACCTGTGAGTACTATTCGGTCTTCTATTTTTACATAGTATCCATCCACAGTTGCAGTGAATCCTTCGAATGGGGAGGCAGTAAATCCAAGGCTTCCGTTTATTGCTGTTTCTTCTTTAAGATTCGGAATACCGAGCGCACGTGCGATCGGGCTGTTGTTTTTTGCAATCAATTTATCAATCGGAACGCCGGAGACAAAATCCGTGAAGGTAGAATTAAAATATATCTGAGCCAGAGAAGCCGCACGGAAACCGGTACCGAATGAACCTCGTAATGAGATATCATCGGTTACTTTAATTCTTGTTGCAATTTTTCCATCGAGTGTATTTCCAAAATCAGAATAACTTTCGAAGCGCGCGGCAGTGCTGATCATCCAGTTGTCGGTAAAATCCAATTCTAAATCTGCATAAGCACCGAGGTTTGTTCGATATTCATCAACTATATTATCAGGCCTGAAACCTGGGAAACCTTGTGAACCGCCTGGTCTGCCAAGCACATCAATGGGAACTACCCTACCGTTAATTACTGAATCTATCACTCCATAATTTTTCCATGAAGCATCTTCGCCTGCAAAGATTTCATAATTGTCGATTCTGTATTCAAGCCCAAATGCTATATTCAATCCCTTCAAAACATCATTAATAAATCTAGTAAAATTTAAAGAAGTGGTATTTTGCATTAGTTGAAAACCGCCGGCATCAAATCGGGTTGGAGATTTTTCAAGCAGTGAAGCATTCAAAGTGCCGTCAATATAATAATGAAAACGATTTATGCCGAGAGTATTATTGAAATCAAGATGCCATTTGTCAACTTCAGTCGATACACCTGTAGAAACAGAATGATCTCTGATAGTTGATTGAATTCTCGGATCGAAACCATTTGGATAAATAGCAGGAATGTTCCTTTCACTGTCGGGATCACGAGTCCAGGCATATGCATCGGTTTGTCTATGGTTTATTCCGCCAAATGAATAAAGAATTGTTTTTTCATTTATGGCATACCTCGAATTGAAAAATGTGTTAAAGTTATTCAAAGATGCATCGCCGATTTGCTTTCTGTATATCGAATAAGTATTCGGGTCTGCCGGGCGATTGGTTTTGCCTTTGCGGAGAAAATCCAGTGTAAGATTAACAAACCCATTCTCGCCTAACGGTAAACCATAATTTCCATTCATCTGAAATTCTTCACCATCGTAATCGCGGTCGGTTCTGTATTTCGCCTGATGAAAACCGGAGCTAACGCTTCCAGAGAATTTATTCAAGCTTGATTTGAGAACAACATTAATAACCCCGGCAATAGCATCGGAGCCGTACTGAGCACTTGCACCATCACGAAGAATTTCGATTCTTTCAATGGCTGAAACCGGAATAGAATTTAAATCTGTTCCTGTATTACCTCTTCCTCTGGTACCAAAAATATTTATTAGTGATGATTGATGTCGTCTCTTTCCATTAAGAAGAACGAGAGTTTGATCGGGTCCTAATCCGCGCAAAGTTGCTGGATCAATATGATCACTTCCATCGGCGCCCGATTGTCTGTTTGAATTGAAAGACGGTGCTGCATATTGAAGAACCTGATTCATATCAAACTGTCCGACGCGTTCAGATAATTCCGGTATATTAAGGATATCGATGGGAACAGGAGTTTCAGTAATTGAACGATTTAAATTCCTTGAACCAACAATAAAAATTTCCTGAAACTCAATTCCCTCTACAAGAATTACATCAATATTTGTTACCCCTTTCGGTGTGATCTCCTTCGACTGAAATCCCACGTAGCTAAAACTAAACACGGCATCGAAAGAATTGTAGCCTAATGAATAACGCCCCTCTTTATCAGTAGCCGTACCGTTAATAGTCCCCTTTTCGAGGATATTTACCCCAACTAGTGCTTCACCTGTCTTATCGGTTACCTTTCCACTAATGATGTAATTTTGCGACAAGGAATTTGAGGAAAGGAAAATAAGAGAGAATAACACTAAATAGAAAGTAGAATTTCTCATGGACACTCCTTTTATTATGAATATGAAAAAATTATGACGGATTTCATTCTTGATGGCTTAAAGTATGAAACAATTTGCAAAGTAGCAAAATGATTTGTGGAATTTTCTCTCTTTATCTCGTAATTTGATATTATGTCTATTAAAAGTAATACCGGTAAGTATCCAAAGTTTAAAATATTTACCTTTTCTATTATTTTATTGTATTTAATCCTTTTAATACCTCTCCCGGATACAACAGAAATAATTGAAGGAAAGAAAAGTCCATTTATTTGGAATCAGGATAAATTCTGGGAAAAGCTCGAAGCGGAGTTTAATGCAGCACGTAATGTTAGCTGTGACAAAGTAAAGCAGAAGATTGATTCACTACTAGTTGAATCTAAAAAGGTGTTAAGTAACATTTCAATTTCTTCACCTAGTCCGACGGATGAAAAATTCAGAGTACTCGAAAATAATATTTTTAATATCGCCACATGCATTTCCGCTTGCAGTGAATACCTATCAAAATATATAGACTTTTATACTTCTGTGAGAAAAATTATTAAAGAAGAATCCCGTAATTGGGATATGAACTCAACAGAAGCCAGGAATACAGTTTACAGATTACTATATGGTAATCGTGCTGCTATTGAAGAAGTGATGCTTCAGCTTCCGTCAGAGAAGGTGCCTAAATTAATTTTAGGATATGATGAACCGTCGTCCTCTCCTTCCGCAAAAATTCTCGGTGTTACTATTCAAAGCGGTGATATATTAATATCCAGAGGAGGAGCACCAACTTCAGCTCTAATAGCAAGAGGCAATGATTACCCGGGAAATTTTTCTCATGTTGCTTTGATTCATATAGATGAAAAAACAAATCTTATCTCAATCATCGAGTCCCACATAGAAAGAGGTGTTACGGTATCTTCTCTAAATGAATATCTAAATGATACTAAATTGAGAATCATGGTGTTGAGATTGAGATCGGACATTATAACAAATGATCCAATGATTCCGCATAAAGCCGCATCATATGCATTTAGTGAAGCTAAAAGAAAACATATTCCTTATGATTTTGAAATGAATTATTCTGATCATGATAAGCTATTTTGCTCCGAAGTAGCTTCGTTTGCTTATCTTAAATTTGGCATAAGATTGTGGTCAGGACTATCTACGATTTCTTCAAAGGGAACAAGAATGTGGTTATCCTCATTCGGAGTAACGAATTTTGAAACACAGGAACCTTCAGATTTGGAATATGATCCTCAGCTTTCAGTTGTGGCAGAATGGAGAGATCCGGAAACCCTTTATAAAGATCATCTTGATAATGCAGTAACAGATGTTATGTTAGAAGATGCTGACAGCGACAAACAATTATCGTATGATTGGTACAAATTACCGATTGGAAGAATCTTTAAGCTATATAGTGTAGCATTAAATTATTTTGGATCGGAAGGACCGGTACCTGAAGGAATGAGTGCTGAGGCAGCACTGAGGAATATTAAGTACTCCGGTAAACATGATAATATTAAAGAAAGACTTGTAGTTCTTGCCGATGAATTCAAAACTCAAAATGGTTATAGACCTCCGTATTGGGAACTTGTTAATCTAGCAAGACAAGTACGGGATGAAATTTAATTTCAATCTTGGGGTGATCTCTTTTTTCCTTTGAGCACAATTCATAAATACGATTAAGGTAATATTTATGTACCAATATCAAAACTCCGGATACTTTGCCCAAGCCCCGGGTATGATGGAAGAACTTTGCGAACAGGAACTGCTTGAGCTTGGAGCGACAAATACAAGAATCGCTTACCGGGGAGTTGATTTCAAAGCTGATAAATCATCACTTTACAAAATAAATTATACTTCAAGATTGTTGTCAAGAGTTTTAGCTCCACTGGTAACTTTTCATTGCAGAAGCACAAATGCATTAATGAAAGCGGCAGAAAAAATTCGCTGGGAAGAAATCTTTTCTCTCAATAAAACCTTTGCAATAAGCGCTTCGGTTGCAAAGAGTCAAATCACTAATTCTCTGTATGCATCTCAAGTTTTAAAAGATGGAATCGCAGATTATTTCAGATCGAAATTTGGAAAGCGACCAAATGTTAATACAACTAATCCCGATGTACGCTTTAATCTTCACATAGAAAAAGATACTGCCGTGATAAGTCTGGATACATCAGGCGAATCGCTGCATAAGCGTGGTTACAGATTATTAGCCGGCGAAGCACCAATGCAGGAAACACTAGCCGCTGCAATCATCAGATTAAGCAAGTGGGATGGTGACAATCCATTATGGGATTGCATGTGCGGTTCAGGTACGATTCTCTGCGAAGCATTAATGCATTACTGCAGAATACCCGCACAGAAACTCCGTAAGAATTTCGGATTTTTCTATTTGCCGGATTTCGATCTTAAGATTTGGGAAAAGGTGAAAGAAGATTGCGACAAGAAAATTCGTCCATTACCAAAAGGACTTATTGTTGGGAGTGATAAATCACAAAAAGTAATTGATGTTGCAAAAAGTAACTTATCACGATTGCCATTTGGCGATGCAGTTGACCTGTCTTGTCACCCTTTCCAGCATGTGAAGCAATTTGAGAACGGAACTCTGATCACAAATCCGCCTTATGGAATAAGGTTGGGAGAGATTGAAGAAGTCCGCACGCTTTATAAAGAATTGGGAGATTTTATTAAAACAAAGTGTAATGGCTCTTCTGCGTTTATTTATACCGGCAATCCTGAGTTAAGAAAATCCATTGGTCTCAAGACCAGCAAAAGGATTCCCTTAGTAAATGGGAAGCTTGAAGGCGTGCTTTTTCAAATTGACAGCTATGAGGGAAGTAAGAAGAAGAAGTGGAGGGATCATGGTAAAACAAAAAGCGAACGATAGACTATAAATTGACCAACAGTTAAAATTTATAGACTTAAAGAGGGTAATTATTTAATTTGGGAAGGCAGTTTGAAATTATTCCTGTTTCACATTTCCATATGGAATTAATTCTTTTGAAACTTTTTATTGATTAAAAAAGATATGATCGAACTCATTAAAGCCTACTATTCAAAAGTTAAATTAGCCAATAGAGAATTACCGAAAAAAGAGGCATTCAAGGATCTTTTAAATCGGCTTTATCACGGTGATAAAGAGATTGAAAAAATAATTGATAATATTTCGCTTGGTGCCAAAACATCCGTTTTAGCAATTCCTCGTAAAGATAAATTGCATAGGGGAAGCGCAGATACACTCTATAATAAAATAATAATTGAATTTGAAAATGATTTAAAGCTAACGCTTAACCACGCTAAGGAACAATTAGCTGGCTATCTGTTAGGACAATTTAATGCTGGCGAAGGGTATAATTTTATTCTCGCTCATCGTGGAAGTAAGTGGGTAAAAATGATAACAAGAAACGTCATAACATATGAGGAGATAAGGGGATAGAGGAATTTTAAGTTAATAAAAAATGTGTATGATTAATAGATGCGAAAAAAAAGACGGCTAGTGGATGAGTATAGATTCCCCGGATATCGTCCAAGTGCTAACATACAGGGGATATTCGGTG
>Ga0209417_1003147_pt1 | contig 22892 bp, 19 predicted proteins | sample RifGroF2_FD_184002 | JGI IMG/M metagenome (GOLD analysis project Ga0209417, IMG submission 184002) | Groundwater microbial communities from Rifle, Colorado, USA - Groundwater F2 (SPAdes) (version 2) | ecosystem: Environmental > Aquatic > Deep subsurface > Groundwater | place: Rifle, Colorado... | reverse complement strand
TGGAAGGTTTCTCCGCAGGTGCACCTGAAAAGAAAATGGGTATCCGTGGCAGTAAAACTTCTACTTTAAAATTTGAAAATGTAAAAGTACCGAAAGAAAATATGATTGGTCGTGAAGGTCATGGATTCCCAATAGCAATGAAAGTGCTGAATGCAGGTCGTTTAGGACTTGGTGCTGCTTGTTTGGGTGCAATGAAAGAACTTCTTGAACTTTCTACTGATTATGCAAAAAACCGTTATCAATTCGGTGAACCAATCGCTAACTTCCAAGCTGTGGAATTTATGCTTTCCGAAATGGCTACTATGATTTATGCACTTGAATCAATGCTATACAGAACTGCTACTCTTTACGATTTAGGCACAATGACTCAGGCTCAGGCAGGTTTTGTAAAATTCTATGCTTCCGAATCATTGCATCAAATTGCAGATTTGGCAATGCAGATTCATGCAGGTATGGGTTATTCACGTGAAATGCCAATTGAACGCTTCTATCGTGACGAACGTATTAATAGAATTTTCGAAGGTACAAATGAAATTCAAAAAATCGTTATTGCTAAAGATATTATTCGCCGTGGTGGTAAATTATTTAGCTAATTGATTTTAATTAAAAATTCAGTTTTTCAACAAAAAGGGGCGTAAGCCCCTTTTTGTATTGTCTTTCCTGCGATAGCAGGAATCTATATTTTTATAAATTTCATTGTCCGGTAACCCACTCTCAGGAAATACACTCCCGACGGTAGTGCAGACACATCAATCTGTTGAAGAGATAATTCATGAACTGTCTCTACGGTGATAACACAATTGCTCAGCACATCAAAAATCCTGCACTCAGCTACTCCTTCCGGCACTCCCGTCAGTGTAATTGTGGAGGTAGTGGGATTAGGATATAGTAAAATAGTATTAGCGCTAGGTTCATTAACACTTAATAAAAAATCTGGAATTTCACCGTATTGAATATTTTCACTTTTATATCCAATTAAATGGGATGTGACAAATCCGCCAAATCCACTACCAGCTGATAAATATACTTCACCAAATCTGCAACTGATAATTTTACTCGTGTTGTGATCAGTTATATACGAACTTTCGCAATTACCAATCAAGTATTCGCCATCATCAGTATACTTAATCATGCTATTAGTTGAATTCATATCTGAATCCTGAAATACAATATAGCCGGCACCTTCTACAATTGAAATTCCCATTTTGTTATAATCACCATGTGATGGTGCAATATTAATGAAATGAATTGTATTCTGACGATTTCCGATCATCTTATCCCATAATGTTTTCACATAAGTTTCTTTTATATAATAAATCCATACAGGCTTTTCATCGTCATATTGAGTACGTACAAAATCGATAACTATGGAATCATTACTAAAAGTAATTGAATTGCATACATCTTTAGAATAATATGTTGTGTCCCCCTCTCCCATTTCGAAATAATATGTTTCCCAAATTTTAAAATCTCCAACTTTAATATTCATCAAATCACTTATATCACCCTTTTGGGGAATATATCCATAGGATTCGCTGTTATCAAGTTTTTTAAGTCCGTATAACTTATATTTCTCATTATATAAATAATCAATAATCCCAAAATGTTTAGTTAATGTTATATATGAAAAAGTGTGCTGAATGTATTCCATATCTTCAATGAAATAGACTTTTGCAGAGTCATATAATCCTTCTAATACTTCAACTTGTTTTGTTTCAACAAACTTAATCTTGTGTTTATTAAATATCAAACTATCATTCTTATCCATATTTAATGGTAAAATATAATTATTGTTCTCATTTCTTAATTCACCAAATATTTCATTGTAGCAGTAAATCGTATCATTCGTAATGCTATACTTATCTATTAAAAATCCATCTTCACCAATTTCATTTGAATAATATTGTTGTCTAATTGTTAATAAACAGCTGTCAGAGCTATTCTTAGGTGTTATTCTTTCAGAAGTAAACAAAAAGTCATTTTCAGATATTTTTTCTTTTCTAAATTGAAATTCATATATTTTATCAACTTTTTGATTGAATATTGTATTGCAGTTTGCAAGACGATAATACGTAATATAATCAGTATTAAATAATTGCCAATCCTGTGCTACAGCAAATAAAGAAGGAATTAAAAGCAAGAGTAAAAGATATTTTTTCATATTTTACCTCACTACCATAAATTTCTGCACCAAGTCCCCAATACGCACAAAATACACCCCTGGCGACAGTGATGATACATTTATCCGAAATTGTCCTTCTCTGGCAGAGTTGTCACGAAGTGACGGTGTGGTCAGCACCCCATTCCCTAGTATATCGAAAATGCGGATAGATGCCTGCCTTAGCAGTAATGACAAATCGTTGTCAACACCACCGTTTGCGGTGGTGTTCCCCAAATCAACAGTAATATAATCCATGACTGGATTAGGAGTTATAAGTATATTAAAATTGTTTATCTCATTTTCAGCGACTGAATTTGCTCCTCCAAGTCCGTTCAAATAACACACAGGATCATCTTCATCTCCGGCATCACTTTCAAACACAATTGAATCAAGATAAAATTTTGCAACATCTGGCTGAAAAGTAACATTAAAGTACAAAGTTTCATTTTCATTAATTATCAAAGGAGTTTCTTTTGATAATTGTAAAAAATCTACTGAATTTGTAAAAACTGTTTGTGTGTTATTCTTGTAACCTGTTATAGTAAGAGGATATAAACCATTATTTGTAATATTGCAAGAGCCTGTATATTGTTTGCCAACTTCTATCATTCCAAAATTGAAATCACTTACATGTATTTTTGGACTACCTGCAGTCGCCCTAACAAATGCATGATAAAAGTAAAAACACGAATCCCCACACCCAATAGAATCCTGGAAGGTTCCGGGTTTAGTGGCTTTGAATGTTACAGTAAATTGCCTTTTTTCTCCAGGTTGCATGAGTTCATTGATATCAAATGAATAATTTAAATCAAATCCATGAGAAGTCAAATTTTCTTTGTAACTCTTTAAGGAAAGTTCACTCATGCTGTAGGGTTGCCCTCCCAGAAATTCTACAATAAAATCTTTCGTAACTTCTTCACCAATTTTTACAATTCCAATGTCTGTAAATTTTGGAGTAATTTTATATTTCACAGTGATTATATCATCAGCAATTTTGGAATTATCGTTTCCTTCACTATCACTCAATAATAAGGGTAATTCGTACTTAATAACTTCCAATTTCTGAGCGAAAGATATTAATCCAAGTAATTGAAATAATATAAATAAAAATATCAGTTTTGTTCTCATAATGCATTTATAATTAAATTGATCTAAATAAATCAAAATTAATTGCAAATTAATCAAAAGCAATAAAAATCTTATCTATTAATAAAAAATTTCTGCACCACGTCTCCAATTCTCACAAAATACACCCCTGGGGGCAGTGCTGAAATATAAATCAGCTTTAATTCCCCTTCTGGAGGGAGGTTCGAGTAACAAGATTGCGTTGCTTGTTTGATTCTTTTACTACAAATGCAAAAAAGGTGAGATAGTCCCACCTTTTTTTGATTTTATTAATTAAATTTGATTATAGTTTTATTAATTTATATACCTTGCTTTCAGTTCCTGTTCGAATATTTATGAAATAAACACCTGCTTGTATATTAGTGCCGTCAAATTGGAAGGAGTAATCCCCTCCTGAAAGCATTTCATTTGCAATGATATTCAACTTTGTACCAAGATAATTCATTACATCGATTGTTACTAGTTTATTTTTTAGCAATGTAAATTTAATCGTAACAATATCAGAAAATGGATTTGGATTAGTTTCAACAATCGTAACATTCTCGAAATTAGATACTGAATTTACCGGCTCAATTCTTGCCAGAGCCCATTCGCTCAGGTGAATTACTTTACTTAAACGAATTGAATTTGTTGTTTCATTATAAAGTGTTGGATAATAAGGCATCCAGTCTCATTTACTTTTGAGTCAGGATTATTAAATTATGTAGAATTTTATTCTAATCTTCCAGATAACCAAATTTACCCGAATTAAAATCTTCATAAGCCCGAATAAGTTCCTGCTTAGTATTCATCACAAATGGACCATAAGCAGCAATTGGTTCATGAATTGGTTCACCACTCAAAACAAGAACGATAGAATCTTCATTTGCCTGAATAGTAAAATCTTCACCACTATTCTCGAAGAGTACAAAATTATCAGTTTGCACTTCTTCAGAATTATTTACTAAAATACTTCCTTTAATCACAAGTAAAGCAGTATTATAATTACCCGGGAAATTGAAATCTGCATTACCGCCTTTTTTGAGATGTGCATTCATCATATTAATTGGGGTAAAAGTAGAAGCCGGTCCTCTCACACTATTATACTCACCTGCAATCACTTCAATAAACCCGAAACTATTCTGCAATTCTACTTTGCCCATTTCTTCTTTTGTAATGGCCTGATACTTAGGATCACTCATTTTATCCCTTGCCGGCAAATTCACCCAAAGCTGTACCATTTGAAATATTCCGCCATTTTTACTCCATTTTTTTTCGTGATATTCCTTGTGCAGAATCCCACTTGCAGCAGTCATCCACTGCACGTCTCCTTCACCAATAATCCCTCCGCCGCCATTACTATCATGATGCTCTACTTTGCCTTTATATGCTATTGTAACAGTTTCAAAACCACGATGCGGATGCACACCCACTCCTCTGGGAGTATCTGAAGCAGGAAATTCATATTCTGAATTATAGTCAAGCAAAACAAAAGGAGTCATCCTTTGCATTGGAAGGCGTGAATCTCCGGGGATAAAATTATGCACTCTGAATCCATTTCCTACCCAATGTATTGGAGGAGGTGCAATTACTGAATCTATGTTTTTCTGAGACATTTTATTCCTCTCATAATATTAATGTATAACAAGTATTTATACGATATCAAATTAATACTTTAAAATAATGGACGAATGACTGTGATAATAAATTAGAGTTTTAATAAAAAAAGAGTACAGATAAGTTAACAAAATTTGCACTCTTTCCTTAAAAATTTTTAAATAATATTTACTCCTGACGGGCACGGAAGACTACAGTTGTAATTAATTCAATTAAAAATCCGTAGATAATACCCATTACTAAAGTCCACGTAAACATCATTGAATGAGGGAAATTTGGTTGTTCTGGTCCTAATACTGCACCAAAAGCCGATGGTAGTCCGAAAATTAAACCCATCACTGCACCGTGGAGTGACCAATGCTTGATCTTAAATGAACTAATGCCTATTGCAAAACCAATCATTGTTCGTCCAAGAATAATGTTAATTGCCAACATTGTTGAAATATCACCTCCACCACTGCTAGCGAAGTAGTAACATACGAAACCAAAAACTATACCGAAAAAAGTAGCAATAATGAGTCTTTTTGTTTTCATAATTATTCCTTTTTAATGAAACAAATTAAATTTGCAAGTACTTAAAAATTTCATAGACAAAAATTGCAGGCCATACTATTGCCTTAAGTACACCGAGAACTCCAATCCAAAAAGTTGAAGCAGTAGAAAGGAAATAAAACAAAGCACCAATAATACCTAGTCCATAAACAGCCCCACCACCGCATGAAGAAGAATTACTATACTTCTTCTTTGAAATTTTAGTTTTTACATCATTGTGATTAGCATTTTCCATTTCAATATCCTCTTTAAAAAATTAGAAAAACACAAAATAAAATTACGAAATATATAAAAAAAGGTTTCTAAACTTTTATAAATTAATTTGATATATTCTTCTGACGCATAATTTCAAAGAGAATAATTCCGGCAGAAACAGATGCGTTTAGCGACTCGGTACGTCCATAAGTAGGTATTTTCACCATAATGTCACACTCCTTCTGCAAATACGACCTGATACCTTTTCCTTCATTCCCGATAACCAGTACTATAGGCACATCGTAAATATTATCGGTATAAACCTTTTCCGCTTCTGAAGATGTGCCAATCACCCAAAAACCATTATCTTTGAGATACTTCACCGTATTGGAAATACTTTTTACAGTTGAATATGGAAGATACTCCAAAGCTCCGGCAGATGTTTTAAAAGCAACAGGTGTAACAGGTGAACTTTTACTGTCAGGCAAAATCAATCCGGCACATCCTGCAGATTCTGCACTACGAGCAATTGAACCAAGATTATGAGGATCCTGTATTTCATCTAGGAGGACAAGCACAGGCTTTTCTGATTTGTAATATGCTTCATCAACTAATTGCTGAATTGGCAAAGACATACCAATTTCACGAAGTGCTATCACCCCCTGATGATTTTCCTTTTCCAAACCTGCAGATATCAGCAAATTTTGGAATTTTCCCTTATCATAAGTTGTTAGTGGAATATTATTCTTCCTTGCATAGGAAAAAATACTGTCAATTTCTTCTCCCTTTGTACCAAAAAGAATAAAAATCTTGGAAATATTGCTTTCTGCTTTGAAAGCAGCCTGAATCGGCTTTCGTCCGTATATGTAAAATTTATTGCTCAAAATTTTTCTTCAATAGTTTTTAATAATATGTAAATTAATAAAAAATTGCCCGAAAATTTCACTTGAGGTGAAAATAATTCTTTAATTTTGTTTTAACTTAATTTTTCACTTCAATATCTGAATGAAAGGAACACAGAAAATAGCGATTGTGGACTGCAATAACTTTTACGCTTCTTGCGAAAGAGTTTTCAATCCACGTCTGAACGGAAAACCTATTGTGTGCTTATCTAATAATGACGGAGTTGTCATCGCACGCAGCGAGGAAGTGAAAGCACTCGGAATTATGATGGGTGAACCTTTCTTCAAAATTGAAAAACTTGTGAAGCAGCATAAAATTAATGTTTTTTCTTCCAATTACACTCTTTATGGAGATTTGTCTGCTCGGGTAATGATGACTTTGGAAACTTTTTCGCCTGAAGTGGAAATTTACTCAATTGATGAAGCATTCCTGAAAATTAACGGAATCGAGGAAAATAAGCAAACTGAATATTTGCGTAAAATACGAAGCACCGTAAAGCAATGGCTGGGGCTTCCTGTATCGGTTGGTATGGGACCTACCAAGACGCTCGCTAAACTTGCTAACAGGTTAGCAAAGAAGAAACCGGAATTCAATGGGGTGCTGAATCTTTTCGAATATGATGATATAAATCAATTCCTGAAAATGGTTCCTGTGGAAGATATTTGGGGTGTTGGCAGGCAATATTCCGCACTTTTGCATCGCAGCAATATAGAAACTGCCTATGATTTAGCTCAAATGGAAAAGAAATGGATTAAGAAAAGGATGACAGTTGTGGGATTACGGACAGTATATGAACTTAACGGAATTCCTTGCATAGAAATCGAAAACACTCCCCCGGCAAAGAAATCTATTGTGTCGTCACGCTCTTTTGGTGAATATCTAACAGAATTCAATGAAGTAAAAGAAGCCGTGTCTTACTTCGTGGCTCGTGCTTCCGAGAAAATGCGTTCGCAGAAGTCAGCATGCAATTCTATTACTGTTTTCATTCGCACAAATCCCTTCAAAAATTCGCCACAGTACTATAATTCCGCAGAAGCACGATTTCCCTATCCAATAAATGCTACAAATGAAATGCTTCCTTTTGCAATTAGGGCATTAGAGAAAATATTCCGTGACGGTTATTATTATCAAAAGGTCGGTGTGTTACTGCAGGACTTCATCCCCACTTCCCGAGTGCAAGTGTCGCTCTTCGACCCGCCTAATAGATTGAATAAAATTGCAGTAACAGAGCTGATGGACCAAGTGAATAAAAAATTCGGCAGAGAGTCACTTTACTTTGCTGCAACCGGTATGAAAGAAAACCGTAAATGGGCTATGAAAAGGGAAAAACTCTCTTCGCACTTCACAACTCGCTGGGAAGATTTGCCTGAAGTTAAGGCTAAATAATGCAAAAAATCAATTTGTTATTTTGTCAATAATGTAAATCTTCGTAATTTTGTATTCCTATTTTTTGGGAAAATGGAATATCATTAGGAGGATTCGCATAATGGTATTGCAGCGGTCTTGAAAACCGCCGGGGGCGACCCTGTGGGAGTTCGAGTCTCTCATCCTCCGCAAAAGCTCCGATTTTTTATCGGGGCTTTTTTTATTGCAAATTTCCTGCACCCTACTGACTTTTTATATCTTCTACTTTATACTTATTTCATTCCCTATTAAAGAATTGTTAAGTTTAAGGTATTGATAATTACAAAAGTAAATTATGGAGTATATAGCCAAAGCAAAGATGTTAAAAACAAGTAAGAATAAAAATAAAAATAATTCTTGTTAATTGTAATTATTTTTGTAAGTTAACTTTTGAAATAAATACATGTCAGAAAAATGTATGGATATTCAAGAAATAAGGTTGGGGAATATAGTCTAATAAGGCGTCTTATAGAGGCATTTGGGCATTTGGGCATTTGGGCATTTGGAGAGTACCTGAGGAATGGTATTATTGTACTATTCCCTGCAAATACATACCTACACACGAACACACAAAAAGATATGAAAACAGAAAGAAATATATTATGGAAAAAGAATTGCTCCTCTTCATTGCGTTATTCTTACCTTGCTTTCAATTGGCAATACTAATTGAAAAACAAATTTATGTTTAAGAAATTTTTGGAGTTATTATGAAAAAGTTACTGTATTTTGCTATACTTCTCTCTTTTATTGGTACAGCTTCTGCCAAATGGGAGCGATTGAATCAGCCCGGGAATTATAGAAATATTACTAATCTTGATGTTTATAATAATGAAATATATATAACCTTAAGAGATAATATATTTTTTACAAATGATTTTGGCAAAAATTGGGAACAAGTTAATGACAATACTGATTCAATATTTAATAGTGTATTAGGTATTTGTAAGAGTTCTGATTACTTATTTGCTTATTCACACAATCATGGAACATTGTTCCCCAAAAACATGTATATTACAAATGATAATGGAGCAAATTGGATTACTTTTAATGATGGTTTACCTCCATGGAAATCAAGATTATTATATCAGTTTTACAAAGATAGCGATGATGTATATGCTGTAACGGCAAAAACAGTTTTAAAATTCGATAAAATGAATAAAAAATGGGTGCTACCTTTCGATTCTACTTTGCCAAATTACTATACGCAGTGTACAATGATAATAAATAACAATAAACTATACCTTGGAAGTGAAGTTCATCAACAGGATGTGTCTTCTGGTATTATCCGTCCAAATGTGAGAATATATGATTTGGAAAAGAATACTTATTATGAAACTGTTGATACAAATAGTAATATTTGGAAGTATACTGTTCATTCATATGCAGTTATTGATAGTGTTCTTTTTTGTGGAACGACAGGAGGGATTTTTATTTCCAAAGATGAAGGTGTGCATTGGGAATTGAAAAGTGAAGGACTGAATGGTGCCGGAATTATGCAATTACTTGTTGATAAAGATTACTTCTATGCAATTGCTCGCTATTTAGGGAGAAATTATATAGCTTTTTCAACTAATAAAGGAGAAAGTTGGGAATTTAATGATAATGTAGATTCTTATCCTGAACCAGTCAAAATATGCTCTGCTACAGACAGATTAATCATCGCAACAAATGATGGACTATTTTCTTCAACAGATTCTCTCGACAATGTAATAAGTTTATTGGATACGGTCCTTTGTGGTAATGCGACAATGGATTTATATGTTGATAATGACAACTTATTTTCCGGTATTGCATATGGTAATATTGATGGAATATATGAAACTTCTGACCTTGGTAATAATTGGATTTATAAAAAAAATAATTTGTTTAATGCACCAATAACTAAATTAGCAGTAAAGGATAATTTTGTTTTTATATGTGGTAACTATTCCAGTTCATATTACTCTTTAGATTCAGGACAGTCATTCAAACCAATTACCAAAGATATGGGTTTACTTTATCCGCAGGTTTATGCGATTAAAATATTGAATGACATTGTGTATGTAGGTACAAAATTTGGAATATTTTTTTCGGAAGATTGGGGCAATAGTTGGAAAGAACTAGGACTAGGAAATAGTTTGATTTTCAGCATTGAATTTTATGGAGATTATATTTTTGCAGGAACACAAAACAATACACTTTGGATTTCATCTGATAAAGGAGTTACCTGGATCAGTTCGAAGATTCCTTTTGACGACTATAGCTTAGATATAAGAGATATTAAAGTTATTAATAATGAATTATTTGTTGGAACAACTCATGCTCCAAATGGGGATTCCTGGCAGGGAAAAGGAATTTGGGTGTCAGAAGATTTTGGAAAAACCTGGGAAGAAAGAAATAATGGAATTCCGGAATATCTTGGTGTTCAAACAATTGAACAATATGATAATTACATATTTATTGGATTAAATATGAATGGAGGAGTTTATTATTCAACAGATTACGGGCTGAATTGGCAATCTCACAATAAAGGTTTAACCAATTTCATGTTTAATAAACTACTAATTGAAGGTAATTACCTCTTTGCTGCAACAGCAGGAGGTATATATCGAGTTCCACTTAGCGATTTTGGTATTGTTGGAGTGGAAGAGATTGAAAGGAAGAATTATCTCTACAATTATCCCCCTTATCCTATTCCTGCTGAAGATGATGTGAATGCAATGATTTATTGGGACTTAGCTTTGGACATAAATTCTGCAGATATAAAAATATACGATATTTATGGGAAACAAGTTGCAGACAAAAGTTCGACAACAATCGAAGAGCAAGGAGGTTATTGGGGTAAATTAACTTGGCACTGCAAAGGAGTTACGGCAGGAGTTTACCTGATTGCCATAAATTATGGCACAGAAAAGAGAACCATAAAAGTACTAAAGCATTAGACAATGTTTGTTATTACTCCGCAAAAAGCTCCGATTTTTTATCGGGGCTTTTTTTATTGCAAATTTCCTGCACCCTACTGACTTTTTATATCTTCTACTTTATACTTATTTCATTCCCTATTAAAGAATTGTTAAGTTTAAGGTATTGACAATTACAAAAGTAAAATATGGAGGATATAGCCAAAGCAAAGATGTTAAAAACAAGTAAGAATAAAAATAAAAATAATTCTTGTTAATTGTAATTATTTTTGTAAGTTAACTTTTGAAATTAATACATGTCATAAAAATGTATGGATATTCAAGAAATAAGGTTGGTAATTTTAGTCTAATAAGGCGTCTTATAGAGGCATTTGGGCATTTGGGCATTTGGGCATTTGGGCATTTGGAGAGTACCTGAGGAATGGTATTATTGTACTATTTCCTGCAAATACATACCTACACACGAACACACAAAAAGATATGAAAACAGAAAGAAATATATTATGGAAAAAGAATTACTTCTCATTGCGTTTTTTTTACTTTGCTTTCAATTGGCAATACTAATTGAAAAAAAAACTTATGTTTAAGAAATTTTTGGAGTAAAATAGATGAAAACTAAATTATTTAAATTTATAATAGTATTTTCAATCTTATCCACGTTTATTTCTCTTGATTTATTTTCCCAATATGGACGTCCTTTTCCCCCTTGTTATGAAGGTCAAATGGCAAATCCACCTTGTTCCAATTGTTCAAATATAATTGATGGAGAGAAAATAATTAATTATGAAAATTGTGACGTTGTTGTCAAATATAAGATTGAGTATTGTGATTGTCCCAATCCTACATGTTTTGTTGACATCGAATTTTGTCGAGTTGATATTGATGATTGTACACAACTAATGGAAAAACTTCATCCTGGTACAACACCATATATTAATAATCCATTAGATGTAGATTATTATTATGGTATTTTTGAACCTGATATGTATGACATGCTTGTTGATTTGTTATTTCAAGAACAAAAAACAAATTATCTCTGTCCGAATAAACTTATATACAAACATTTTTGGCCGGCAATTTGCTCAAGAGTATGTTATGCAGAACTTTCAAGTTCTGAATTAATGCAATCTGCCATTATATATATGGATAAGAGATGTGAGGATGAACCATATTGTTGTGGGAAAATTTATGAATATTGTACAGATTCTAATGGCAATACATCGCTTGTTGAATTATATATTAATGACTATTATGAATGTTGGGCATCCAATCCAAATCCTTCAGAACCTTGTCCATACACTGTAGGACAATTAATATCACTTGACGGAATTCTCAATCCTGCCAATCCATTATGGTTAGTTGTCAGTACTCATGAAAGTAGTTGTACTTCCCCATGCAGTTATCCTCCTCCATCACAAGAATAAATTATGTTAATAATCGTAAAAATATTATGAAGAAAATTATAAATATAGTAGTTTTAATCTTAATTCTAAATGGTGCTAATGCATTTAGTCAATGGAAATGGTTGTCATATTATGTTGGTGAATATGCGTATATGCTTAGTAGTTTTGATTATGGAATTGATTATATAGATAGTACACTATGGGTAGGAGTTGGTAATTTATATTACTCAAATGATTTTGGTTTATCCTGGGAATATAGTACAAGTACAGCAGTTTCGAAAGTTAGAAATGTTATTAAATATAAAAATAAATTGTATGCAGGCGGTACCTATGGTAATGCAATTTCTGAAGATGGAGGAAAAAGTTGGAAATTACAAAATACAGGATATCCAGGCAGTTCTACATTAAATAATTATGTGATAATAAAAGATTCTATTTTATTTATTTCCACTTCAGGAGGAATTTATTGTTCGTTGGATGAGGGTATGACTTGGGATAGAAAATCTAATGGAATCACCAGTAATACGACATTCATGATAAATATAAATGATACTTTATTTGCTTCTTCAACTAATAATGGTGTTTACATTTCAACAGATTACGGCGAAAATTGGATTGCCAAAAATAAAGGTTTGCCTTTTCTTGGGATTATGAATATTAATAGTTATGATAATAAAATTTGTGCTGCAACTTTTGGATATGGTATCTGTATTTCAACCAATAAGGGTGAAAACTGGCAAAGTATAGATATCGACAAAAACAACATTTATTCTCAGCGTGTATATTATGTTTTGCCATACAAGAATTACATCTTTGCAGCAACAAGTGAGGGTTTATTTATGACAACTGATGATGGAACTAAATGGGATAGAATTGACCCAAATCAATATGGATCTCTTTTTACTAAATTAAATGTAATTAATGATTATTTATTTTGTGGTGTTGGTCGTAATGGAGGTGTATATCGTTGTAAAATCGATGATTTGACAAGTGTTCACAACGATACTAAATGGGAACAAATAGAAAAGCCACTTTATCCAAATCCCACTTCGGATTATATCACGGTTGATTTGAGTACAACTACCTTTAACGGTAGTGTTGAAGAGCAATCTATTCGCATATTCGATGTGTTGGGGAATGAGGTGCTGACAACCACCCCGTCACTTCGTAACACCTCAGCCAGCGAAGGACAATTGCAGATTAATGTGTCTTCACTTCAGACAGGGACGTATTTCCTGCAAACATGCAGTGTAGTGTATAAATTTATGGTGGTGAGGTAACGAGGATCAGCAAGAAAAAATAATTAAATATTCGTCTATTATTTATATATATATTGTGTGAAATTAAAATGGCTATATTACAAAGAGATTCAGAAATGTTGAAGCAAATTGTCTGTGACACAAACCATTAAGCCATAGTTCCAAAAATTTTAATTAGTGCAAAGCTCCGATTTTTTATCGGGGCTTTTTTTTATTGCATATTTTTGTAATTTTGTAACTTATGAAAATGCAAAAAGAAATATTCGTTTTTATTGATTTTGACGGAACTATTATTCCCGAAGATACCACCGATGTACTTTTTAAGGCAGCAGGAGGTTTCGAGGAAAATATAAATCTACTGAAAAATGGAGAAATCAATATCTTCGAATACTGGAAAAGATTTGCAAAAAGCCTTTCTGCTCACTTCACTCCAAATACCTTAAAGGATTATCTGCATCGCTTCACTCCGGACAGATATTTCCGTTCATTCATTGAAATGCTGGATTCTTATTCTGTAAAATATTCAATTGTGTCTGATAATTTTAAACCGATAATCAGCCAGATTTTACAATCTAATAAGCTAGGGTATATATCATTTTACGTCAATGATTTGGAATATCAGGGAAATGAATTTGTGCCGATTTTTACCCGTTCTAGCGAAGGATGCGAAGAAATGCTTGCTGCAGTATGCAAACGTAATATAATTCTCAATCAAATACCCGATGGTGCACTTGTAGTTTACGTTGGTGATGGTTTCTCTGATTATGGAGCAGCCGAAATTTCGGACGTGATTTTCGCAAAGGACATGTTGGCAAATTATTGCAGTGAAAACCGATTGCCGCATCATCAATATAAATCTTTCTTTGATGTGAAATTTATACTTGAAAAATTGCTTAGTGAAAGGAAAATTCACCCTAGATATCAGGCACAATTAGCTCGAAAAAAAATATTTGAAATGGAATAAACATGAGATTTAAGAAGTAGGATTATTCTTTTTCGTAACCTTCATAGTAATAAGATTGCTCAATACCCTTGAATATTATCTCTCTATCGTTAATCTTATAAGTCAAATTTGAGGAAAGCAGTATCCTTATTTCTAAATCATTCACAGGGCTCCTTTCCATAGCCTGTAAGTATAGGAATTTGTCAATATATTGCCAGTTTAAAACTTTCTTAAGTCGTTTTCTCAAAATCATGTCCAACCATATTCTCATTGCTCTTCCATTACCTTCCATGAATGGATGTGCAATATTCATTTCTACATACTTCGCAATGATTTCCTCGAAAGAATTTTCAGGCATCTGTTCGATTTTTAGCATTATTTCATTTAAATATAATGAATTAGCAAATCTGAAAGTACCTTTAGAAATATTTTTTTTTCGAATCTCACCTGCAAAATCATATAAATTATCGAAAAGATACTTATGGATTTGCTGTAATCCTCTTATTGTCCCAATTTCAATTGAATCAATATCATCAGATTCATAAAGGCGATAAGCATTTTCTAAACTATTTTTATCAATATTTTTCATAATTTATTGACGTTACTTAACAAAAATTGTTTATAAATTAATAGACTTATGTAAGAAATTCATTGTGCTTCATCCTTGATTAATGTTAAATGCTTAATTTTGTAAATAGTAAAATATAAATAAACTTAAAACTTATAATGGGAGCAATTATGTACAGTAAAATACAGGAACTTCTGGGTGGAAAAACCGAGAATCTGCTTGGTTTCAATTCACCGAAAATCAGCAAAGATATGCTGCATTTACCATCACCAACTTATATTGACGATGTTTTCATGCAATCCGACAGGAATAACAGAGTAATTGGTAATTTGCAGTGGCTGCTCAGCACGGGAAGACTTGCAGGAACAGGTTATGTTTCCATTTTACCAGTGGATCAAGGTATCGAGCACTCTGCAGGAGCAAGTTTTGCAAAAAATCCTCAATACTTCGACCCCGAAAATATTGTTAAACTCGCTATTGAAGGGGGCTGCAATGGTGTTGCTTCTACTTTTGGCGTATTGGGTATGGTTGCTCGTAAATATGCTCATAAAATTCCATTCATCGTGAAAATTAATCATAATGAACTAATTACTTATCCAAACAAATTCGACCAAATAATGTTTGGAACTGTTGAGCAGGCTTATGATATGGGTGCTGCTGCAGTAGGTGCCACTATTTACTTTGGTTCTGACGAAAGCGGTCGTCAAATTGTAGAAGTTTCTGAAGCATTCCAATTGGCACATGAGCTTGGTATGGCAACAATTCTATGGTGCTATATGCGTAATAATTCTTTCAAAAAGGATAAGGATTATCATGTTTCTTCCGACCTGACAGGTCAGGCAAATCATTTGGGAGTAACAATCCAGGCTGACATCATCAAGCAGAAACTGCCAGAAAATAATGGTGGTTATATTGCAATGAATAAAGAGGGTGTATCCTATGGGAAATATTCGGATTTAATGTATTCCAAACTATCTTCAGACCATCCAATTGATCTGACCCGCTATCAGATTGCAAATACTTATATGGGTAGAATAGGTCTTATTAATAGCGGTGGAGCTAGTGGAGCACACGATTTGGCAGATGCTGTCGAAACTGCTGTTATCAATAAACGTGCAGGTGGAATGGGACTTATTTCCGGACGTAAAGCGTTCCAACGTCCTATGGCTGACGGCGTGCAATTGCTCAATGCAATACAGGATGTATATTTATGTAATGATGTAACAATAGCATAAAATTAATTGAAATGAAACAAATATAGAGGCAGGTCTTAGACCTGTCTTTTTTTATTAAGTTTATTAAAATAAGCATATTGTTTATTAGTAAATTGTTTGTAAATTGATTTTTTATAAATTATGAAACCGAAAATTAGTGAGTTGATTATGATAAGATTAATTATTTTTCTGATTTTATTCCCTTCATTAGTTATAATAGCACATGATTGGCAATTATTTAATACTGATTACAAATCATTTTACTTGCAAAAGGAGTACTTTACAAATTATCCCGGAAATTATGACAAAGTACTTGAAATTCAGTTCAAAAAGAAAGAGATTGCCGAAAATCATTTTTTGTTTACTTCAGAAAGACTTGATGAAAAATATAATTCGGACACTTGTATGCTTGGATATAGAAAAAAATCAATGCATTATTTTGAGGCTTATGATTTCTTAATTGATAGATATGAAATTAGAAACGATACTTTATGGTACTATTATGAAAATTACGGTCAAATAATTGATACATCAATATATATTTACTTACCATTAAACCTCCAAATAAATAATAGTTACTATATCAATAATCTTGAATATAAATTAATAGAAAGAGATTTTAAAGAAATAATCCCAGGAATATCCGATTCGGTAATGGTTTTTTCAGTTAAATCTGATAATTATACAGATTCGATTCAAATTTCTCAACATTTTGGTATTTTAAAATTAAATAACTTGAAAATATATACTCAAGGATACATTTACTTGAAAAATATTAAGATAATAGGTTATGAGAATAATTTAACAAATGAAAAAATCGGGTTTATTCCCAGAAAAATGCAATTCAAAGACTTAATTCATTTTAAGGAAGGAGACACGAGGTTTTGGTCGTTCTACAATGATGGAATTAACTGGTACCATGGATTTTACTGCCAAGATACAATTATTTCGAGAGTATTGACCAAAGATAGTTTAATTTTGAAATTTAAAAGAATTAAATACTACAATTATTCACCTGTATCAGTAGATGACTTGATCGAATCATACAACATAAAGGATTGGGAAAATTTGCTGAGTGACCGACAAAATAGTTTTCAAAAAATATGGTACAATTATTGGGATAATTGGGAACAAGATTGGGAAAACTTTCATAGTATCGTTCAACCAAATGGTTATATTCTTAATAATAATTCAAAAATTGATAGTTTACTGTCATCAGATTACAATCAATTTTGTTTGGAAGATTATGGGAATTTTATATATCAGGATTGTAAAGTAGATATGTGGACAGATCACCACGCTCACAATTTTTATGCACCTTATATTGGAATGTACTTTTCGTATACTTTTGGAACAGACAATCAAATAGTTTGGAACTTGAAAGCATATAAATTAAATGGAAAATTTTATGGTAAAATTCCTGATAAATTTTATTCTATAAATGATGATGTGAATAAGACTATCGCAGTTTACCCCAACCCTGCCTCCGACTATTTCACTTTGAATATTACCCCATTTTTCGAAGAAGGAGTTAGGGAATGTTCTGTATCCATTTTCGATGTATTTGGTAACAAAGTGCTGACCGTAGCAATAGATTACAACATAGAGACACAAAATTTTGTGTCTCTACAAAAAATAGATATTTCCACACTTCCTGCAGGGGTATATTTTATTCAGATTGGGGAAATTGTACAGAAATTTGTGAAAATATAAAAAAAAGCACCCCAATCGTTTTTGTCCAACTTTTGGGGTGCTGTTCACATGTTAGATCTTTTTAACAATAGACTTAATTATATATTTTTCTTTAGAAAACTTTGGATACGGATTTCCATGGACTCAGGCTTAGTGTTGTGAGCGAAGCGCTCCACCACATTACCTTCACGGTCTATGAGAAATTTAGTGAAATTCCACTTAATATCTTTTCCCTGATTATCACCTTTGGTGTTTTGTTTCAACCATTTATAAAGTGGGTGGGTGTTTTCGCCATTCACGTCAATTTTGGAAAACATAGGGAAAGTTACGCCATAAGTACGCTGACAAAATTGGAGAATTTCTTCCTCAGTACCCGGTTCTTGCTCTCCAAATTGATTACATGGGAAACCAAGAATCACAAGCCCTTGATCTTTATACTGTTCGTAGAGTTCTTCCAGTCCGGCATAATGAGGAGTGAAACCGCATAAACTTGCAACGTTCACAAAAACAAGAACTTTTCCTTTGTAATCACTCAGATTTATTGTGTTACCCTTAATATCCTCAACCTGAAAGTCGTATATTGATTTTCCTTCCATTAAATTGGCCTCTTTGGCAAAAAGTGAAATTGTAAAAGTGCAAAATATTGCTAAAAAAATGATTTTTTTCATAATTTAATTATTTAGGTTAAACTAACAATTGTATCGAAGTAAATCAACAATAAAAATTTTATTATTAAATCAATTTTTCTGAGCTTTAACCTTGTTTATAATAGAATCAAATTCTTTATCAGTTAAATAGTAATGTTTATTGCAATATTGGCATACAAGTTCATTATGCCCATCATTTTTCATATTAACAATCTCTTTTACGTCGAAAGTATGCAAAGCACGAATAAAATTCTCTTTCGAGCAGCGACAAAAGAAATCAACTATCTGATTGGAAACCAAATCGAATTCCGTGGGTAATAGTTTGGACATAATTTTTGGTAAATCAATTTCTTTTTCGAATAAATCGGAAAGACGAGGTATTTGAGTGATGGAATCGAAAATTGCACGCAATTCTATCATCGAGTATCCGGGAATAGCCTGAACTATAAAACCACTTGAATGAGTTATTTTTCCGGTTTCATCAAGTTTTACATCAAGCAGAACAGCAGTAGGAATCTGCTCCGATTGGTTAAAATAATATGCTAAATCGGTACCAACATCACTTTTAGGCATTTCCACTACACCGGTTACCGGTTCAGCTTTGTCGTATAATATTCGAGTGAGTTTGAGCAAACCGATTCCCAAAATATCCTCTTCGTTGGAAACAGTATAAGTTTTGGCATTATCGGCAAAATTTACGTACCCACGAGATTCGCCATGTTGGGATGATTCTCCATAAATTTTAGAGATAACCCCATTGCCCATGAGTTCCAAAATAGCTCTTTCTTCACCTTTAAGGAAAGATGCAGTAAGCGAAGCACCGGATAAAGTCCTAGCTAAAAAGGAAGCAGGAATTCCTGTAAGTTTATGATTTTCCTGAGCATCCTGTGCAGTTTTCGTATTATGAATTAAAGCAGCCCGAAAGTGACCGTTTTTGGTCATTACTCTAATTACTCTGTCACGATTGCGCAGTGCTTTCTTTTTTTCTTCTATAGTCATAGGATTCTATGTGTCAATAATTAATTGAATGAAGACGTAATTAAATAAATATTACGTTATTTTTTTAGATAATTAAGAATAAAAATACAAGCAAGGCAAGCACAATCCTGTAATAACCGAATGATATGAAATTATGATTGGAAATAAATTTCATAAAAAATGAAATTACTGAATATGCTACAATGAAAGATACAACAAATCCAATTATAATCAACCAAATTTGATTGGTTTGCATATTCACTCCATGCTTCAGAATGGAATATCCTGTTGCAGCAAACATTGTTGGGATTGCTAGGAAAAACGAAAATTCCGCTGCTACAATGCGGGATGAACCTAAAAGCATTGCACCGATAATCGTTACTGCTGAACGTGAAGTTCCGGGAATCATGGCCAATGTTTGGATCAATCCTATTAACAGCACAGTTTGATACGTTAATTGCAGGGTGGAATTGATTTTGGGGTCTTTATGTTTGGATTCAATAATAATCAATAATGAGCCACCAATAAAAAGCATAATGGCAACAGTTGTTGGATTGAAAAGCAATTCCTCGACTTTACTTCCTAACAGTCCGCCAATGATTAATGCAGGAATAACGCCGATGATTGTCTTTTTCCATAAATCCAATATTTCATTCTTCTTTTCGGGAGTGACATTTGCTTGGAAAGGATTTATGCGTTTCCTAAAATAAAAAACAACAGAAAAAATTGCACCAAGCTGTATAATAATGTCAAATGATGTTTGAAAAGGTTCGGGAAAAGAAAAAATCTGATTTGCAAGAATCAGATGTCCCGTAGAAGAAATTGGCAGAAATTCAGTAATTCCTTCAATAATTCCAAGAATAATCGCATTTATTATTTCCATTAATTATCTCCCTCCGGAGATTGCAATTCTGATGTCCAAACCAACTTGAGTAGAGTGATATCCCGGCTGAGCGGCACCTTCTGTGAATGTTCCTTCGTAGCGGATGAAAAATGCAGCTGAAACAATATTGCTTAATGAATATCTTGCACGAGGTTCCAAGATAATTTGTGTATTACCATTCAATGTCCAGCCATTATTAGTATTTCCACCTGCGTAACTTGTAGGATTCAGCACATCATAAGTAGTATTTTTATTTGATTTATAAGTCCCAAGGAAACTAAATTCAACATCATTTTTCAGCTTAATTCCAAGAATTGGAAAGTCAAATCCACGCAAGGTATAAGTAAGTTGTGTTGTGAAATCATTTGTACTTTGTGCAGCTATCACTGAACGTGAAGTTGTATTGACCATAAATGATTTTTGCGTGGAAAATCTAACGGTTGCCGTGAGAGCACCCCCCAGCTTCTTCTCATCAAATGATGTATTAACCCCTATTAAAGGCTGGAATCCGTACTGTACAGTTTGATTTTGAATGAAAGAACCCAAATCAGTAATTTGAATAGACTCCTGATAACTTGACTGATAATTATGTTCAATAGATACTCTTTTTACATAATTTTTAATTAATGACCATTTCTCTATTCCATCCCAGCGGAATGTCCAATTCAGACTGGGGAGGAATTTTCCTGCTTCACCGCCGATAAATTTGAAAGCACGAAGTTGCTGGAAGAAGGATTCTGAGAGTGCTTCCTGCTGCATTTCATTTTTGGTGATTGTATCAATTGGCAATGCATCAATTTCTGCTTTACGTCTATTATATTCATTCACAACACCTTCGATTGTATTGCCGAATAAGTCCAGTCCGAAAATTGAAGGGAACGTCATAAAAGATCTGTTCAGATTCTTCACAGCGATTACATTTGTAGGGGTTGGAATGCCCTGGGCATCTGTAATTAAAGTTTGATTTCGGTTGAATCCCATATCGGTCTTCCAGGATAAATCAAGAGTAGCACCATAGCTGCCTGCCCATTTTGATTTCCAAAGTAGTCTGTTGTCGGTAATTATCCTGCAGAACAGCATTTGGAGGTCTCAGACCACTCCATGAATCAAAACCGATAAATGGAAAAGTACTTGATGGAGTCATTTTAAAACCGCCATGAGGACTCATAACCAAACCTAATTGATATGGCAATGAAGGACCATATTCATAAAGGTCGCTTCCACCTGTGAAACTTTGCACCCAAAAATTATTGAATCCATTGCCCCCGAATACACCCGGGTTCATGCTGGAATTCGTCTGAGTAAGGTTTATGTCGAATTTATCCCAATTGATGAAAATCTTGCGAAGCCAAGAACCTGTAGTTTTCCAAATAGTATTTATCGTATCTTTTGCATCAATTTTTGTGCCTTTTGGATTTTCAATCCCAAAGAGTTTATTTCCGAATGACCTTAGTTTGAAAGCAAAATTTATACGTAAATTAGTATTTACATTTGCACTCTTAGCAATATCCCTTATTAACGGGTCGGACTGCAAAGGATCAATCCAATTGTAAGTTGAAGAATAAATTCCTGTCAAATCAATAAATCTGGAAATACCAAAGAAATCAGGAATTCTTGGTTTTGTATTAAGCGTAAATACCTGATTATGCAGAGTATTTTTCCCGAAGTTTACCCAAGATCCTTCATTAAAGAAAATATATCTTGCAAGCTCGCTGCCCGTTCTTTGCACACCGAAATCATCCAATTCATAAGGAACCAATGTAGATATTGTACTAAAATTGTAATCTACTAAAGGATTCAAAATACTGTTTTCAGTAATCTTCCATGAAAATTGTCCCTGACGCTTAGCATTAAATTCACGTAAAACAGGACTAGGAACATCTAGATAACGGGATTGCTCAGTTTGTCGTCTTCTCATAAAATCGAATGATGTGGTAATGGAAGCAGGCAGCGGATTCACTTTAAAATCTTTATAAACTCCTACTATTGGTGCATTCCCAAACCATTTAAATGGAGAGAACGAAAGAACATCATCAAATTTCAAACCATACTGCATATTGAAATTCCATATCCAGTTAAATCTTTCAGCATAAATTGGAGAACGTTCATAATCCTGAGCATAGGAATATGCAAATGTCAATGCATTTATTGTTTGATCAATTAACCAATGCTTAATCGGTATTCCTAGTTTAATTTGAGTAAGTGCCCAATTATCCGATACTCTCATTGTTTGGGATCGGGTGAGAACAGCTCGCTCAGCTTCTGATGCTGCAGAATTTGCTTCATCCTGAGTATATCCATTTGAAATATAAGCTAAATAAGTATCGTTTCTTGCAGTAGCGGCGGCTTCCGATAAATTAATATCATTATTTGCAACATACTGTGGATTTTCATTTTGCTCAGTATGCGTGTATGTAATCGGCAGCTTCATACCCGAAAAACTCTTAGGTGCTAATTTTTCGGGTATGA
>Ga0209417_1003146_pt1 | contig 22903 bp, 20 predicted proteins | sample RifGroF2_FD_184002 | JGI IMG/M metagenome (GOLD analysis project Ga0209417, IMG submission 184002) | Groundwater microbial communities from Rifle, Colorado, USA - Groundwater F2 (SPAdes) (version 2) | ecosystem: Environmental > Aquatic > Deep subsurface > Groundwater | place: Rifle, Colorado... | reverse complement strand
CATCGAGATAAATGAGAATTTTCCTCACAATATTTCTGTAAAGGGATATTCATTACGTCAGATGAACTCGGGCAAGAGCAAGGAAGAAAAGAAATAGGAAGCATCTGTTTAACTTACCGGACAACTTAAATTTTACTAATTTTCATATAAAATGAGAATTTCAGGATTTGTTTTGCTGTTCCTGATTCTGGCAAGCTCAGCTTCGGGCCAGGATAAAAGAATGGTCGATGAGATAAAGGCTCATAAAACAGGAATTGCAGTATGGTGGATAGGTCAGGGAAGCTGGATAATAAAATCAGACGACCTGAAGAAATTGCATCTGTACTGGATATAGCCTTCATAACTCATGGCCATGGTGATCATTTTGAGGAGTATACTTCGCGGATACTTGCAGAAAAATCCAGCTGCATGTTCGTTATACCTGAGAACTGTATGACAGCTGCAGGGAAGTTCAGAATACCCCGGGAGCGCATAGTTGTGGCAAAGCCAAGAGAACCATTTGAAATTAAGGGAATTAAAGTAGATCCGTTGAGGGCTCTTCATGGAAATTCTAATTTTGCCATTTACTACGATGCAAACCTTCAGGACTGCGGTTATCTTTTCACTATAGGTGGCAAGAGGATACTGCAGCCGGGCGACACTTACCTTCTTGAGGATCATCTTTTCCTGAAGAAGGTTGATGTGCTCTTCTTTTCACCTACTGAACATAACATGTATATTGACAATTCAGTGATACTGATCAATGCGCTGGATCCCGAATACATTTTTCCACAGCATCACAGCACAGTTGCTGTTAATGAGGGCAATCGTTTCTGGGCAAAAGGCTATCCCGATGAGGTGAAGATCAGATTGTCAAAGCCATTGAAGGAGAAGTATTTCATCCTGAAAACAGGGGAGAAGAAGGAGATAAGATAAATATCCTTACAGTTTCTTCAGTTTGGCAAACCTGAGCAGCAGTTTTCTTGTTCCGTCTGTATCAAATTTCACAGAGGCTGTAGTATTGGGCGGTTCCCCTTCGATGGAGATTATTACACCTTTCCCAAATCTCTCATGCTGAACCATATCTCCTTCTGCGAAAAGCGATGCATCAGTTCCTGTAAATGCTGAAGATGAGCCGGCAACTGCCTTGCTCAGTTTCTTAAACCTGTCATCTTTAACATACTTCAGTGGTTCTTCACTTAAAGGCGTTGGCTTTGCATGTGAATTGCCCGGAGCATTGAATGGTTTTCCTCCGGTTTGAGGATAGTGAAGGAACTTTTGATCGATCTCCTTCAGAAAGCGGCTTGGACTGCATCTTTCAAGATTGCCCCATTTATACCTGTTAAGTGCATAACTCAGGGTAGCCTGTTTTTCGGCACGTGTAACCGCAACGTAGAACAGACGCCTCTCCTCTTCAAGCTCCTTTGCACTTCCCGACGACATCGGTGAGGGGAAAAGAGTATCCTCCATCCCTGCTATATATACATGCTTGAATTCCAACCCTTTGGCTGAATGCATTGTCATAAGGGTAACTTTATTCCTGTCTTCCTTATTATCGGTATCCTGATCAGTCAGAAGAGCAACGTTGGCCATATAGGCTTCAAGGATATTTGGCTCTCCGTTGGTATCTGCAGCTTCTGTAAATACCTTTATGGCATTAAGCAGCTCTTCCATATTTTCATAGCGGCTTACTTCTTCAGGCGACTTACCGTCTTTAAGCTCCTTCATTATACCTGAACCCAGTGCTATTTCCCTGGCTTTTGTAAATGCATCGGTTGTATCGGAGTTGATGCTAAAGTTATTGATTACATCTCTGTATAACAGGAGTTTTTTTACCGTGCCTGCATTGAAATGATCTGAATACTTTCCAGCTTCAGATAATACAGACCATGCAGAGGTATTAAGAGAAGATGAAAGTTCAAATATCTTTTCAATCGTGGTATCACCGATACCTCTTTTAGGATAATTTATTGACCTTTTAAGAGCTTCTTCATCTTCGGGATTTATGACCATTCTGAAATAAGCAAGGACATCTTTTATCTCTTTTCTGTCATAGAAGGATAATCCGCCATAGATCCTGTAAGGGATATTCTTCCTTCGCAAAGTCTCCTCAAATATCCTCGACTGGGCATTCGTCCTGTATAATACAGCAAAATCCGACCAGTTGAGCCTGAGGGAGAATCTTTTATCGAAAATATCCGAAGCTATGTTGAAACCCTCTTCAGAATCTGTCATTGCCTGGAACACCTGGATCTTCTCGCCCGGTTCATTCATCGAAAATACATTCTTTTTAATCTGCCCCTCATTATTTGCAATAATGGTATTGGCCGCGTTCACAATTGTCTGAGTGGATCTGTAATTCTGTTCCAGTTTATAAAGCTGATAATCTGAGTAGTCGTTTTTAAATTCAAGAATATTCTCTATTCTGGCTCCCCTGAAAGAGTATATGCTCTGGGCATCGTCACCTACCACGCATAAATTGTGATGTGATGCAGCAAGCTTTTTAACAATCAGGTACTGCGAATAGTTGGTGTCCTGGTATTCATCAACAAGGATATAACCGAATCTCTCCTGGTATTCCGCAAGTGTTGCAGGGAAGTCCCTGAAGAGGATATTTGTATTCAACAGAAGATCATCAAAATCCATTGAATTGGCTTTGAAGCATCTGGCTGCATAGGTTTTGTAAACATCTGCGAGCAAAGGCATTCTGCTGGCTTTGTCATATTCATGAAGAGATGAATCGGCAGCATACATGCTGGCCGTTATCAGGTTGTTCTTTGCAGATGATATCCGTGAGGCAATTACTCCCGGTTTGTATATATTATCATCGAGGTTAAGCTCTTTTATTATGGACCTGATAAGGCTCTTTGAATCGGAGGAATCATAAATTGTGAAGTTTGATCTGTATCCCAGCTTGTCACCTTCCATTCTCAGGATCTTTGCAAATATTGAATGAAAGGTGCCCATCCAGAGGTATCTCGCTATTTCAGGGCTGACAATCCTGCTTATCCTCTCCTTCATTTCCCTTGCTGCCTTATTTGTAAAGGTGAGAGAAAGGATCTTTCCGGCAGGGACTTTATTATTAAGAAGATGGGCTATGCGGTATGTAAGTACTCTCGTCTTGCCTGCACCTGCACCTGCAATCACAAGGGCAGGACCTTCTGTGTGAAGGACTGCCTGTCTCTGCGAATCATTCAGATCATTCAGATAATTTGTTGCCATTGGTACATCAGGTTATAGCGAAACGGGTCCGGCAAATTTAGTAATAAGAGATTATCGGAAACAATTTGTTGAATAGTTCTCATGATTATTTATTAACACCTTTTTATTCTGATCATATTATTGTAATTTCCCAATATGGAAACCAATGTTTTTTCAGGACTCCTGTTGATTGCAACCGGTGCTTTTACTGCCGGCAGTTTTGCAATACCTTTCGGGAAGGTAAAAGGCTGGAAATGGGAAACTTACTGGCTGATCTATTGCGTTGGGGCATACATCCTGTTCCCTCTCATTGCATGTCTGGTTTTTGCCCCTTCATTTGCAGGAATTTATCAGGAAGTACCTGGTAATGTATTGCTTAATGTATTCCTTATGGGAGCTGTTTACGGTGTAGGAAACCTCTCTTTCGGTCTCTCATTGCGTTACCTTGGAATATCACTTGGTTATGCAATGTCGTTGGGACTTATGCTCGCTATAGGGACCCTGATCCCTCCTCTGCTGGATGGAAGACTTAAGATAATGCTTACCGGCTCAGGAGGTTCCTTACTGATAGCAGGAGTGTTGATAGCATGTGCCGGTATAGCACTTTCGGGATGGGCAGGCTATCTGAAGGATACCAGGATTGCCGATGCCGAAAAGAAAAAGAGCATTACTGAATTTAATTTCTTTAAGGGGGTAATGGCAGCCCTGCTGGTTGGAATAACAGGGTCTGCAATGTCACTGGGTTTTGAACAGGCAATTCCCATTAACACAATTGGTGAAATATCAGGTATTGATCCTTTATTCACCCTTATGCCCGTTATGCTGCTCTTGCTTGCAGGTACAATGGTTACTACAATTGTATACTGTATTTTTCTGGGAATAAAAAGTCATTCCCTTGGTGATTATATCAGAAATGAAAGACCGGGTGTTCTTTTTTACAATTACCTTTTTTCACTTCTGGCAGGTTTGCTGTGGTTCAGTCAGTTCATATTGTTCGGAATGGGGAAAAGCAAGATGGGACCTTTCACTTTTACTTCATGGGGTATATTGATGGGACTGACAATTGTATTTGCCACTCTCTGGGGCTTTTACCGGCGGGAGTGGAAAGGAGCTGCTCCCGGGATTATTGTACTTATGATCATTTCTCTGGTTATAATTATTGTATCATCTTACATCATCGGGATAAGCGGATCAGTTTAAATTCTTCAGATAGCATTAAAGTAGATTTTCTATTTATCTAAATTACAGGTTATGAAAAGATTCGGACAGATTATAGGTGTAAAGCCTGAACATTTTGAAAGTTATAAGAAGTATCATGCTGCCGTATGGCCTGAGATACTTGAAATGATAAGTAAATGCAACATCAGGAATTATTCTATTTTCCATAAGGACGGGATGCTCTTTGCATACATGGAATACACAGGCAATGATTTTGAAGGTGATATGGCCAGGATGGCAGCAGACCCGAAAACACAGGAATGGTGGTCGGTAATGAAGCCGATGCAGTCTCCGGTAGAAAAGCGCAAGTCGGGTGAATGGTGGGCAGATATGGAGGAAGTATTTCATCTCGACTGAGCTTTCAGTTTGCTCCTATTTTATTATACTTGCAGTTGAAATAATACGAAAGATGGATCTAATCCGTTTGAGATAGTAATACCTGATTGCCTGTGCGATATTTTATTCTGATAATACTCCTTTTCCTGGCACTTTCTTCTGAAGCTCAGCTTACAACTCCGGGTAATATTGCCATGAGGTATACAATCTATCCGTCAATGCCTGAAATAAAGGATCCGGTATTTATTTACTGCAACTCAGCCGGATCACAGAAAGGAACTTTACGTGCAACTAGTCCGGCAGGATCAGCTCCTTTCGATTTTTCATGGTATAAATGGGACGATGCAACCAAAAGCTTCAGTATACCTGTTAAGTCAGAATCAGGCGTTTCTTTATCAACTGTTGATAACCTTGAAGAAGGCGGATACAGGGTAATTATAAGCGGAGGTTATGATACCAGCCTTGTGGGATGGATATTTTTGGACAAGCCTCATTCCTATGCAGCCCTTCTGAACAGAACCTGTGATTATGTTGCCTTGAAAGGTGCAGCTGCAACCGATACCTTTTATTATAAGAATCCTGCAAACGGTTCGGCAGTCAGACTACAGAACAGGGTGAAGTTCTTATGGTCCTCCAATCCGGCCTCTGTAATCCCTTTTCCCGATCTTGAGCTGAATCCGCAGACCTTCGTTCCGCCTCTTGTCGATGTAACATATAAGATCCAGGTTACAGACAGTTTCGGATGTTTCAGCGAGTCATCCTTTTTCTATGAATCGATTCATGTGAAAGCAGATTTCTCCGCGGATCCCACAAAAGGTGAAGCGCCACTTGAAGTATCGTTTACAGACAAATCAATCAGAGGAAGTGTATATAAATGGGATTTTGGATGGGGTGCTGACAGCATTTCCGATCTTCAGAATCCTGCTCCTTATATTTATAACAAGCCCGGAGAATACTCAGTTAAACTGATTATCGAAAGCGACCTTCATTGTATTGATTCAATGCGGTTTGAGAAAATTGTGGTTGAACCGTCTGAACTTGATATTCCTAATGTCTTTACACCCAATGACGATGGTATGAACGACCGTTTCATGGTTCAGAAAAAATCAATCAGATTCCTCTCAGTTGAAGTATTCAGCAGAAGTGGTAAGATGGTTTATAATTTTTCAGGCGAAGGTGAAAGTCTGAGAAACTGGGAGGGTTGGGATGGCAAAGTAAATAATACATCAGCTGTTGCCACTCCGGGTGTTTATTTCTATGTTATCAGGGCATTGGGTTGGGATGATATTGAATACGACAGCAAGGAACAACGGGGATTCGTGTATCTGTACAGATAAGGCACAACGGCACAACGGCGCAACGGCGCAACGGTAAAAGGGCATAAGGGGTTTAAAGCCTTTGAGCCTCTGTGCCATTGTGCCTTTGCGCCATTCCTCAAATTGAGATAAACCTCTTTCGTGCTTCGACAGACCATCTTCCTGTTGCATGGTTGTTTTCAACCACCGTTACAAAATCATGCCTGTCGACTGTAGGACAGATATGCCATGGGATACCGTAAAGAATATCACCTGTTTTGAATTTATCTGTTTCGATGACCCTGATAACTAAATGTTCTTCACTATGATTGACAACTGTGTACTCATCCATATCAAAAAATTTGATCCTCGGATGCGGCATTTCTGATGCAATTGATTTATGTCCCAGATCGAGGCAGATCAATCCATCGGCAGGTTTACTTACAACACGTGTCATAAGAACAGCTGCATTAAGGAACTCCATATCCGGTAATGAGCTTCCGTATCCGTAGTCCCATAAAAGCAATGTGCCCGGACTACATTCAACTCCATCGCGCAAGGCATGTACCCTGAATGTCGGAGAACCTCCGGCCACTATTTTTACCGGATCCGGATTTGATTTACGGAGCTTATCTGCGAGTCTGGTTACAGGAATGAAACCTTCATCACTTATCTGTTTCCTGAATGAGAATTCTTTTTCACGTATATGTCCGTCATAAACATGTAATCCTTCGGCTTTCAACATAGGAAGCCTGTTTATCATTTCATAAAGAGAGGCAGCTTTTTCATCAGGCGGAATGCCGGTCCTGTCCATGCCGTTATTTATATCGAGCCAGAGGTGTGTTTCGAGACCATGTTTTAATGCTGATTCTGCAAGTTGTCTTATGATATCTTCAGTGTCGGTGATACATGAGAATTTTGTACCGGTAAATTCGTGTTTAAGCTGGAAGAATCTGTCTATACATGGTCCTACAGGCTGCATTGCAAGCAGGATATCCCGGGCACCGCATTTGGCTGACATTTCGGCTTCAGAAATGGTTGAGCACTTGAATTTTCTGATGCCATGTTTGATCTGTAACTTGATTACTTCAGGCATCTTATGCGTTTTTACATGGGGTCTGAGCCTGTCGACATCTCCGGCAATTTCTATCATCTTCCTTATATTGCTTTCGATGCGGTCAGGATAAACCAGAAGTGCTGGGGAGGAAATCTCCTGTACATTGTCTGCCTTGTACCACGCTTCAGACGGAAATGTTATTCTTCCCATTTTGTAATCATTTCAATTCATACACGGCATCCACTTCCACTGCTATATTTGCTGGTAGCATCATTCCAACGGCACATCTTACACCAATACCGTTTTCTTCACCAAAAACCTCAGCCATAAGTTCACTGAAACCATTTATTACTGCCGGGTGCTTATCAAAGTCAGGAACACAGTTGACCATGCCAAAAATTCTTACAACCCTTTTAATTTTGTTAAGATCACCGAAATGTTCTTTTATTGTAGCCAGCATTGTCAGTCCAACCTGTCTTGCAGCCATTCTGCCCTCTTCGGTATCGAGATCGGCACCAAGTTTCCCCGTTATCAGGGTGCTGTCAGAACGAAGCGGGCCCTGTCCGGAGACATAGAGTAATTTATCAACGACAAGCACAGGCTTGTAGATACCTACAGGTTTCGGTGCAGGCGGAAGTTCAAGTCCAAGTTCTTTAATACGGAGTTCAGGATCGTATTTCATATTTTTAAAGTTTTTAATTGGTGGAATATATACGAAGTTAGCAAATTTCTGATTCATAAGCAAAAGGCGCAACGGCTCAACGGCTCAGGGGCGCAAAGGCTATTAAACTCATAATTGTTGCTATATGACTCATTGTATTGCCCTTGCGCCTTTGTACCGTTCTCCATTCACCGGTAAATTTCCGCCGTTCAAAGAATAATATCCGCAGATGAACTATTAAAACTTTGTAAACTGAAAAAGTTTTCTCATTTTTGCATCGTTTAAACAAAATTGTCGGATATGCGGGAAAGAATAATTGAAGGGGCAGTAAATCTGTTCAAATCTTATGGAGTAAAAGCCGTGACAATGGATATGCTGGCCGGCCACATCGGAATCTCGAAACGGACAATCTACGAGAATTTCTCTGACAAGGATGAATTATTTGAAGCAGTCCTTAAACTTCTTGCAGAAAGACAGAAGATCCTGATTCACAGGATACTGAATGATTCAGATAATGCTATCGAAGCCATATTCAGACTTCTCGAGTCTAACAGGGATCATTTTCAGTCAATGAGTCCTGCATTTCATGACGATATCAAAAAGTATTATCGTGAAATTATTCTGCACAAATCTGACGCATGTGAGATGCCCGATTACAGGAATAATATCCAGATCATAGAGAGAGGAATAAAACAGAAACTCTTCAGAAAAGATATAAATCCGGCAATTGTCAACCGTTGTCTCTACTCCCTGGGAATGTCAATCATGGATGGTGAATTGTATCCGTTTGAGGATTTTACACGACGAGAAGTGATAAAGAATGGTTTTGTCAATTATCTGAGAGGAATATCAACAGATGAAGGAAATCAATTAATCGAGAAACTTATGGCAAAATTTTAGGCATATATAATAAAAATATTCAAATCATTCCGAACAAACAGTTTATAAATATGAAACACAAATTAATTTTAAATACTGCTATCCTGTTCTTTATAACAGGAGCCTCTCTTTTTGCTCAGAGGGACAGCAGTGAGCTTAAGCTATCATTACAAGAGGCACAGGATTATGCAATTCAAAACAATAAGAGCGTGATTGCTGCAAGACAGGATATTGCTGCTTCCAGGATCGCTATATGGGAGACAATATCCAATGCATTGCCAACCGTTGACGCATCAGGTTCATTCACAGATAACCTTAAACTTATGACAACCCTTTTACCGGGTGATTTTTTTGGCAGACCTGGTGAAAAAGTTCCTGTTACATTTGGATCGCAGTTTAATTCGGGAGCTAATATTCAGGCAGGTATGCTCCTGTTCAATGCTCCTCTTTATGTAGGTATTGAAACTACAAAACTGGTAAATAAGTTAAGTGAGAAGAGTCTGGTTAAATCTGAGCAGGATACAAGGGAGTCGGTAAGCACAGCTTATTTCCTTATAATAGTATCGGAGGAATCTCTCAGGATACTTGATGCAAACATTGCAAACCTGAGCGAAACGCTTAAGTCAACCAGGGCAATGTTTTCGGCAGGTATGGCAGAGGCAACTGATGTTGACCAGATGATATCAAACGTAACTCAGGTTGAAAACGCAAGAAGTTCGATGCAGAGAACAATTGAGCTGAATTATAATCTTCTCAGATTTCAGCTGGGTGTTACTCCTGAGACAAATATTATTATCACCGAAACTCTTGAAAGTCTTACCTCAATGATAAACGTTGATGCACTGATGTCACAGGAATTTGACCACAGGCAGAATGTAAATTATCAGCTTATAGAAGGACAGGAGCAAATGTCATCACTTATGCTGAAAACACAGAAGGCTTCTGTATTGCCCACTCTATCGGGATTCTACTCTTATGGAACCAATGGAATGGGAGACAAGATAGGAGATCTGCGGTGGTTCTCCAACTCTATGACCGGTTTACAGCTGAATATACCGATTTTTGCCAGCGGTCAAAGATACAGCAAGATAAGAAAGGCACAGATCAACCTTGATAAAGCCAGAACAACAAAAGATATGGTGACAGAACAACTTCTGCTACAGGAAAAACAACTCAGATACAATCTTGTCAATGCCAATATGCAATATATTAGTCAGAGAGATAATGTTGAAGTTTCAAAACGTGTTTATGCAAGCACGGAGAACAAATTCCGTCAGGGCATGGCTTCAAGTCTTGAACTTACACAGGCAAACCAGCTCTATCTTCAGTCTGAAAATAACTATGTTTCAGCATTGCTGAACCTGCTTCAGACTAAAATAGCACTGGATAAACTTTTAAATAATATCTGATCAGGAATAAACCTTTTAAATATAAAATAATGAAATACTTAAGAACACTTTCAATAATCCTTTTAGGTGGATTTATCTTATCGGGCTGTTCATCAAAATCTGATAAGGCTGCCGGTGATAATGAGTCCGGTGCGCAATCGGGCGACAGGACAGTTATCCCGGTGAAGGTTATGCCTGTTGCCATGACGACTATTTCCAGAACTATCGATTATACTGCCACTGTACTTCCGTATGAGGAAGTGAACATGGCACCTTCTGCTCCGGGAAGGATTGAAAAGATCTATGTTGAAGTAGGAGAACGGGTCAGAAAAGGTGATGATCTGTTTCTCATGGACCGCACGCAGTTATTACAGATGAAACTGCAACTTACCAGTCTTGAAAAGGACCTTTCGCGGCTGGATACACTTCTCAGGACAGGGAGCACAAAGCAGCAACAGTATGATCAGATGAAGACACAATATGATGTAACAAAGTCAAATGTTGATTTCATGGAGGAGAATACCCTTATGAGAGCCCCCTTTGATGGAGTTATTACAGGTAAGTACTTCGAAAACGGAGAAATGTATTCAGGAACACCAACAACTCAAACCGGGAGATCGGCAGTGGTGACAATAATGCAGATCACGCCTCTTAAAGTAAATGTCAACATATCTGAGCAATACTATCCCCTTATCAGAAAAGGAATGAAAGCTGAAGTGATTGCCGATGTATTTAAGAATGAAAAATTCACAGGTACTGTCTTTCGCATTGCTCCTACAGTAAATGCTGCAACACGGTCATTCAATGTTGAGCTTGAGCTTCCAAACAGGAATGAACTTCTGAAACCAGGAATGTTTGTCAGGGTTGCTATGGAACTTGGCGAGGTTGAAACTTTTGTTGTCCCCGCCAATACTGTCATGATCCAGGAAGGGACAAATCTGAGATACGTCTTCGTTGCTGAGAACAATGAAGCAAAACGGATCGTTGTCGGAATAGGTAAGAGATTTGATGACAAGCTGGAAGTAATTTCAGATGTACTTAAAGAGGGCGACCAGCTTATAACTGAGGGTCAGGCAAGACTCATTGCCGGCGATAAAATAGATGTTGTTAGGTAAATTTTGATTTTCAAAAATAAGAAAATGAGCATATACAGCAATTCCGTTAAACGACCTGTTACAACCATCCTGTTATTTGTGGCAGTGATGGTTATCGGGCTCTACTCTCTTACACGGCTGCCTGTTGATCTTTATCCCGAGATCGAGCTTCCGTTTGTTACAGTAATGACAACATATCCCGGTGCAAGTGCATCAGATATAGAAAGCAATGTTACCCGCCCGATTGAGGATGTTCTCAATTCAGTGAGCAATCTGAAGGATCTTACTTCAACTTCAAGTGATGGTTTGTCTGTTATCTTCCTGAATTTTGAATATGGATCAAACCTTGATGAGGCAATAAATGATATCAGGAGTAACCTGAACTTCGTATCAAGGATACTTCCCGAAGAGGCTGAGGATCCGACCATCATTAAATTCAATTCCAGTATGATGCCAATAATTTTCTATGCTGTAACAGCAAATGAAAGTTATGCGGGTCTCGAAAAAATACTTGATGAGAAGATAGTAAATCCCCTTAACAGGATTGAAGGGATAGGAAACGTATCTCTGACAGGCGTTCCCGGAAGAAGAATTTATATCGATATTGATCCCAGAAAGTTAGAGGCTTACAATCTTACAATTGAACAGATCGGGGGTGTTTTAAGATCAGAAAACCTTAATATGCCGGCCGGTTTTCTGGAGATGGGCCAGACCGATTACCCGCTTAGAATTCAGGGTGAATTTCCTGAAAGTGATGTTCTGAAGAATATCGTTGTAAGCAACTTCAACGGTAATAATATTTATCTGAAAGATCTGGCAGAGGTCCGTGATACTATCAGGGAATCAAAACTCGATACCAAGATCAACGGGGCAAAGGGGATGGGTCTTTTCGTACAGAAACAATCCGGAGGGAATACAGTAAAAGTCACCAAAGAGGTTGAACTTGCTCTTGAAGAGCTTAAGAAAGATCTTCCTCCTGATGTAAAAATTGAACTGTTGTTCTCCAGTGCATCATTCATAAAGGACTCTATAAGTAACCTTACTGAAACGCTGATGTATGCAGGTATATTTGTGGTACTGGTAGTACTGTTTTTTCTTGGAAGATGGAGAGCCACATTTATTGTAATCCTGACAATCCCTGTGTCGCTTATAGTTGCCTTTATCTATCTCTTTATCTCCGATGCATCAATAAACATTATCTCTCTTGTATCCCTATCAATTGCAATAGGGATGGTTGTGGACGATGCCATTGTGGTTCTGGAGAATATTACACGGCACATTGAACGGGGAAGCCGGCCCAGGGAAGCTGCAATTTATGCTACCAATGAAGTGTGGCTTGCTGTTATTGTAACCACTTTAACAGTTGTAGCTGTATTCTTCCCGCTGACATTTGTTGAAGGGCTGACAGGAGTACTTTTCAAGCAGCTGGGACTAAGTGTTACAGTAACAATTATAACCTCCACAATTGCTGCTCTTACATTAACTCCTACTTTAAGTTCCCTGATGCTGAAATACAGACCAATCAGGCGCGATGCACCTTTCTTTACTTATGATGGCAGCATCAGAAAACTGCTCGACAGGTTCGATAATTTCTATGAGAGAACTCTGAGATGGGTGCTCAGGCATAAAACAATGGTATCAATAATTGCAACGGTCATATTTGTACTCTCAATGAGTCTGTTTTCAGCAATTGATACTGAATTCTTCCCCCAGGCTGATGAATCGACTGTTTATGCAACTGTTGAACTGCAAACCGGATCAAGGGTTGAAAACACAATTAATACTGCCAATACGCTTGATAGTCTGATTAAAACCAATTATCCTGAAGTTGAAATAATCTCAACCAATTCAGGGTATGATGATCAGGGCGGATGGGAATCTATGTTCAGTGCTGGCGGAACCCATACTATACAATATACAATAAGCCTTGTGCCTATTGAGGAGAGAGAAAAAAGTGCCTGGGATATTGCTGATGAAATGAGAGAAGATTTTGCAAAGTTTCCCCAGATCACCAGTTTCCAGGTTACCACTACCCAGAATATGGGTTCATTCGGTGGCAATGCCGTTGATGTTGAGATATATGGATACGACATTGCTGCAACAAATGTTGTTGCCAATGAGCTTGCGGAGAAAATAAAAAATATTGAAGGGACAAAAGATGTCACAATAAGTCGTGACAAATCAAAACCGGAGCTCCAGATCATTTTCGATCAGGAAAAGATGAGTGCCAACGGCCTGAATACAGCAATGGTTGCAACTGCGGTTAAGAACAGGGTTGATGGTATGATAGCCACACGTCTGCGTCAGTCAGGCGATGAGTATGATGTAGTTGTCAGGTTTAAGAAGAGCTCAAGAAGTACTCTTACAGATATCGAGAACTTTGCGATCACCAATATGCAGGGTCATTCAGTACGACTTGTTGAGATTGCTCAGATCCGTGAGAACTGGGCCCCGCCAAGTATTGAACGTAAACGCAAGGAGAGAGTTGTAAGGGTATCATTCACTCCGTTTGAAAGGTCTCTTACTGATATTCAGGTTGATGTACAGAAAGCAATAAATGAAACTCCCAAACCTGCAGGGATCATGGTTCTGATTTCTGGCGCCATAAAGGAGCAGATGGAAGCTTTTATGGATCTGGCGCTTTTACTTGCTGTCAGCCTGATACTTGTATATCTCGTTATGGCATCCCAGTTCGAATCACTCAAAATGCCATTCATAATTATGTTCTCCATACCATTTGCCTTTTCCGGTGTGGCTTTTGCTCTATTCATAACAAACACTACACTTAGTGTTATCTCGGGTATCGGTGCTGTGCTTCTTATCGGGATAGTGGTAAAGAACGCTATCGTGCTGGTTGACTTTATTAACCTTATGCGCGACAGGGGGAACGAGTTGTATGATGCTATTGCATTATCAGGAAGGTCGAGGCTCAGACCTGTTTTTATGACATCGGCTACAACAATACTTGGCATGATGCCTCTGTCTCTGAGTTCCGGATCAGGTTCAGAACTCTGGAAACCGATGGGAATTGCGGTTATTGGTGGACTGGTTTTCTCCACCTTAGTAACACTTGTTATTGTTCCGGTAGTTTATGCAATATTTGTAAAGAGAGGTGAAAGAAAGAAATCTTTGGTAGCATATACCGATATGGACTTTATGAATGGTAACGGATCCGTTTCCAGTTAGTTTTCAACCATTAAAGAATTAATTATGAAAGCAATAATGATAATTTATAACCAGGCACATACCGAGAAGGTAGAGTATATGCTTGATAAACTCGGAGTGAAAGGGTATTCTCTCTGGGAAGATGTAAAGGGCCGGGGTTCAGAAACAGGTGTGCCTCACCTTGGTAACCATACCTGGCCCGAAATCAATAAAAGCCTTCTGACAGTTGTTGAAGATGATAAAGTTGATATTATTCTTGAAAAAGTAAAGAAGATCGACAAAGTTAATGAAGAAGTAGGCATAAGGGCTTTTGTGTGGGATATACTGAAAACAGTATAGATTTTAAATTCAATCCAAAGAAGAAGATTGTTTTGAATGGAGCTGTTGAAAAAGTGGAAATCCATTAACCGCAAAGGTAGCTAAGTCCCCAATGGCTATCGGGATTACGCTAAGATCGCAAAGAGCTGAAATATATTGTTTTAGCTTTGTGTGCTTTGCGCCTACTTTGTGTACTTTGCGGTTAAAAAGGTCTTTTTCAACAACCCCATCATCGGGGTTTTGGGAAATCAGTGTGGTTACCTGACTATTCTGAAGTTGAATGCCCCGGTTCCGGTCGCTCCCCATACTCTGAGCCAGATTGGCAATACAGCTTCAGTTCCCCTCGAATTTGTTATATCACCAAGGTCCAGAAGGTTTTCCTCCTTCCATCCAAATTTCTTCAGCAGATCCTTAACAGTATTCTTTGCTCCGGAATCATTGCCGCACAGATAATTTACATGGTCCCCGTTACCGATCATCACCGGATTAACCATCAGTCCGCACCACATTGTATTAAGTGTTTTAACAACCTTTGCTTCAGGGAATTCTTTCTGAAGTTCTTCACCCAATGAAAAGGTATTGGAAAGTGAAGGAATAAGGCAGGGTGGCATTCCTTTGCTGAAATCAAGCGGGTTGGCAATGTCGATCAGGATTTTTCCCTTCAGGTCACCGGTTTTGGCTGATTTAATTGCCTCGACAGAACTTCCACCACTGGTGGCATTAACCAACAGGTCACCGAAAGATGCAGCATCAGCAAAAGTACCAAGTTTTACTTTATTGTTTGAAATTATCCAGGTTGCGAAACCAGGATTTCCATACATATCTGCAGCTGTTCTCGACCTGGCCTCATTTACATCACGGGTTCCGATCATCACTTCATAACCCATACTGACAAGTTTGGCAGATATTGTCTGCCCGACGCTTCCTGTTCCAAATACTGCTATTTTCATAATTAATTGATTTATGTTGATGATTATAAACTCAATATTTCAATAGAAACAAAAAAGAGAGCAATATGTTGAATAAAAATGCTGAATGCCTTAACCCTGCACGTAATCATTTTTACACTACCTCCTTTTTTTTATCTTTACCCGCTATTGTTAAATAAATAACAGAAGCGATTGGGTCGTAGTAAAAATAAAAGGAATCTTATAAAGATATTTTACCAGGTGGCAGTTTTTGCTGCCCTGTTTTACATGGGACTGAGGCTCTGGCTTGATGAAGCATATGTTGCCGATTTTGAAGCTTACTGTCCTTTTGGAGGTTTGCAGGCTCTGGGAAGCTATGCCAACCTTAATTCCCTTTCATGTTCCATGACCACCATGCAGATTATGATGGGAGTAATGCTCTTTATAGGTGCGGCGCTCTTCAGCAAACTTTTCTGCGGATACATCTGTCCTCTGGGATCAGTCAGTGAATGGCTGGGAAAAATTGGAGATCGATTCAGGATAAAGATCATGGTATCTGAATCTATCGATAACTCTCTCAGTGCTCTGAAATATATGCTCCTGTTTGTAACTTTTTATTTTACACTTTCGTCAAGCGAGCTTTTTTGCAAAAAATTCGATCCCTATTATGCAGTTGCAACCGGCTTCGGATCAGATGTTGTCCTGTGGTATGCAATAGTTGCTATAGCAATACTGATAATCGGATCGCTCCTCTTCAGGTTCTTCTGGTGCAGGTATCTATGCCCGTTCGGAGCTCTTACAAATATCTTCAGGTTTTTCTGGTGGTTTGCAGGTATATCGGCAATTTTTGTTGCTCTTTCACTGGCGGGACTTAAAATACCTTTTATCTATCCTTTGCTGGTGATTGCATGCGCAGGATACATTCTTGAAATTATTCTGATGAAGAAAGTATCTCCATCATTGACATATATTACCCGCAATACTGAATCATGTACAAATTGTAATCTCTGTACTATAAATTGTCCGCAGGAGCAGGTTGTAGCCAGGATGGAGAGAGTTACACATATCGACTGCAACCTGTGCGGAGACTGTTTATATGCATGTCCGGTGGTTATACGTCTTTTTTTCCCTTTGGGAAATCAACCAGGGTCTGATGCACTGGTTGATATAATTGAATCAGAAACACTTACATATCAGATAGAAGACAATTTATATAAGGTTAAGCTGAATTACAGGGTAGTTAGCGTATCTGAGAAACCGGAAATTATCTCCAGACAGGAATAATAAAACGCCTCAAATCAGAGGCGTTTTTATCGGTATGTAAGAAATAGTCCGATCTATTCTTCTTCTTCCTCTTCTGAGTATGCTTTGATAACAGCTTCCTGAACATCGCCGGGTACCGGTGCATATTCGGCAAACTTCATCGTGTACATTGCACGGCCTCCTGTTATTGAGCTGAGAGCAGTTGAGTATTTATTCATCTCTGCCAGAGGAACTTTTGCCTTTATGACCTCAAACCGTTTTTCACTTGCCATCCCGAGAACCATTCCCCTTCTTCCCTGAAGATCGCTGATAACATCTCCCATGCGGTCGGAAGGAACGAATATCTCAACATCATAAACCGGTTCGAGGATTTTCGGGCCGGCATTTTTAAAAGCAGTGCTGAAAGCGTTACGGCCTGCCAGACGGAAAGATATTTCGTTGGAATCAACCGGGTGCATCTTTCCATCATAAACATAAACCCTGATATCGCGTGCATAAGAACCTGTAAGAGGTCCTACTTCCATCTTCTCCATAATTCCTTTAAGGATTGCAGGCATAAACCTTGCATCAATCGAACCTCCGACAATACTGTTAACATATATCAGTTTACCTCCCCAGGGAAGAGTTATCTCTTCTTTATCACGTACAGCTATTTTGATATCTTTTCCACCAATCTTCTGCATCGCCAGCTCTTTTGAACCCTCTTCATAAGGTTCAATGATCATATGAACCTCTCCAAACTGACCGGCACCACCCGACTGCTTTTTATGACGGTAGTCAGCCTGGGCAGTTTTAGTAATTGTTTCACGGTAAGGAATTTTGGGCAGATTGAAACTTGTAGGTATCCTGTAAATATTATCAAGATGCCATTTCATTATGTTGAGGTGATATTCACCCTGGCCATGTACAATGATCTGCTTAAGTTCTTTCGAATATTCGATTTTTACTGTCGGATCCTCCATATGGATCTTATTCAGTGCTTCACCAAGCTTTTCATCATCACTCTCACTCTGTGCCTTGATAGCGGTGCGGTATTTTGGCTCCGGAAATACAATTCCCTCATACTTCCAGTCATTGCCCGGTGCATTGAGAGTATGACCTGTTTTTGTGTTCTTAAGTTTTACAAATGCTCCAATATCGCCTGTGTTGAGTTCTGAAACCCTTGTCCTGTTTTTTCCTGCGCATATATATAGCTGTGATAATCTCTCTTTTGTGTTGATGCTGTTAATGACATCAAGGTTTTCGGTTATCTTTCCTGAGAAAACCCTGAAATAGTTGATCTCTCCAATATGCTCTTCGATTGACGACTTGAATACATATACGGAGGCTGATCCTGAAGGGTTAGGTTTAACTTCATTACCCTTACTGTTCACAATAGCCGGCATATCACTGATAGAAGGAGCTTCATTCACAATAAATTCCATAAGACGGTCAACTCCGATGTTGTTCTTTGCGGATATGCACAATACCGGGAAAAGCCCCCTGGTGATTATCCCCATGGCAATACCTTTTTTGATCTCCTCTTCTGTGAGAGTATCGTTTGCAAAAAAGAGTTCCATAAGGGCCTCATCGCTTTCGGCAGCTTTTTCAACAAGTGAGTTGTGTAATTCTGCAGCCCTGTCAGCCTGGTCGGCAGGTATATCAACAATCTCTGCTTTTCCTCCGTCCTTGGCATATCGGAGCATTTTCATCTTAAGAACGTCGATAATTGAATTGAATCCGGCACCTTCATTCAAAGGATACTGAATAAGCGTGATGCTGGTGCTCAATCTTTCTTTAATCATTTCCACCGATTTCTCAAAATTGGTTTTTTCATGGTCAAGGCCATTTACAGCCAGTATGAGAGGCTTATGATTTTTCTCGGCATGTCTGAAGTGTATCTCGGTTCCAACCTCAACACCATTCTGGACATTGATTGTCATAACTGCTGCATCGGCTGCAAATAATGATGAAATGACTCCTCCGCTGAAGTCATCAAGACCGGGAGTATCCAGGATATTTATCTTTTTGTTCAGATATTCAGCATAAAGTACTGTTGAGAAGATTGAGTTTCCATTTTCATGCTCAATGGGCCGATAGTCGGAGACTGTATTTTTTCCCTCTATTGTACCTCTTCTTTCGATTACGCCACCATTAAAAAGCATTGCTTCAGCCAGGGTAGTTTTACCTGAACCCGAATTGCCAAGAATAGCAATGTTCTTTATCTGGTCTGCCTGGAATGTTTTCATATTTTACCGGTTATTATATGTTATACAATTATATTATATATCAGGAATTGAGGGGACAAAAATAATAATTTTTTAAAACAGTTTAAGAAAGAGTGTATAATTCCAAAATTTTTATTTTCTTTGCACCAGTTTTTTGAAATCAGGAGTACCGGTTTTTCCTTCAAGGTAAGTTTACAAAATGCATTTCAAAGGGAAAGGTCGGGAAGAAGAACCTGTTGATAACTTACATTTTTAGTAAGATATTTTTTTGAAAAACATGTATGACTGCGTGATATCTGGCTGGCATCAGGTTATATATACATATTGGCTTAACCGGTTTGAAAAAATTTATGTTATTGATTTTGAATTAAAAAATAAATACAATACCTTTGCAAACCATTTTTTTGAGTAAAATTTAAAGCTAAAATAATTGTAATTATGCCGACAATTCAGCAGTTAGTAAGAAAAGGCAGGAAGAAACTGATAGATAAGAGTAAAGCTCCTGCTCTGGATTCATGTCCTCAGAGAAGGGGTGTATGTGTACGTGTTTACACAACGACGCCTAAGAAACCTAATTCAGCTATGAGGAAGGTGGCCAGGGTAAGGCTTACCAACCAGAAAGAAGTTAACGCCTACATTCCTGGTGAAGGCCATAATCTTCAGGAACACTCCATCGTTCTCCTGAGAGGCGGCAGGGTTAAAGATCTCCCTGGTGTTCGTTATCACCTTGTTCGTGGTGCACTCGATACATCAGGCGTTGACGGCCGTACTCAGAGAAGATCAAAATATGGTGCCAAAAGACCAAAGAAGTAACAGTTAAAGAGATAGGATAATGAGAAAAGCAAGACCAAAGAAGAGGATTCTGTTACCGGATCCTAAATATAAAGATCCGTATGTAACAAGGTTTGTGAATAATCTTATGTTCAGTGGTAAAAAAAATCTGGCTTTCAAGATTCTTTACGAATCTCTGGAAATAGTCGGAGACAAATTCAAAAGTGAAGGCAAGACACCTCTTGAGATTTTCAAGCAGGCACTTGATAATGTAACCCCGCAGGTCGAAGTTAAAGCGCGCAGGGTCGGAGGAGCTACTTTCCAGGTGCCGATGGAGATCAGACCCGACAGGAAAGTTGCTATCAGTATGAAGAACATGATACTCTTTGCAAGAAAGAGAACAGGCCACTCCATGGCTGAGAAGCTTGCTGCAGAACTTATGGCAGCATACAAGCTTGAAGGAGGAGCCTATAAGAAGAAGGAAGATACCCACAGAATGGCTGAAGCTAATAAAGCTTTTGCACACTTCAGGTTCTGATAATTAAGAAGCAGCAGGGATATACCGTAAATGGACAAGAATCTTAAATATACCAGGAACATCGGAATCATGGCTCACATTGATGCCGGGAAGACCACCACAACAGAGCGTATTCTGTTCTATACAGGTCGTACCCATCGTATGGGTTCATGATGGCAATGCAACGATGGACTGGATGGTTCAGGAACAGGAGAGAGGTATAACAATAACATCTGCTGCAACTACAACTTACTGGAAATACAACGGAGAAGATTATAAGGTTAATATAATTGACACTCCCGGGCATGTCGATTTTACAGTTGAGGTAGAAAGATCATTAAGAATTCTCGATGGAGCCGTTGCAGTTTTCTGTGCAGTAGGAGGAGTTGAACCTCAGTCTGAAACAGTATGGAGGCAGGCAGACAAATATGGCGTTCCCCGGATTGCTTTTGTAAACAAGATGGACAGGGCAGGCGCTGATTTTCTCAGTGTTGTTCAGCAGATAAAGGAAAAACTGGGTGCAAATCCGGTACCGGTACAGATCCCCATCGGGGCTGAAGAGAACTTCAAAGGGATCATCGATCTGGTAAGAATGAAAGCTTTCATCTATTATACCGATGATGAGAACGAAACCAGATTCGAAATTGAAGAGATTCCTGCAGATATGAGGGATGAAGCTGAAGAGTGGAGAGCTAAACTTATTGAGACAGTTGCCGAAGTTGATGATACTCTTCTTGAAAGATTCCTTGGAGATCATGATTCTATTACAGTTGATGAGATACTCACAGCTGTCAGAAAATCAGCAATACTGGGTCTTGCAATTCCTGTAATTTGTGGTTCGGCGTTTAAAAATAAAGGCGTCCAGAGTCTTCTGGATTCAGTAATAGCATTCCTTCCTTCACCTGTTGACAAAGGATCAGTGACAGGGATCGATCCAAGGAATGATGAAGAAATAACACGCGATCCTGATGATGAGGCTCCTATGGCTGCACTCGCATTCAAGATAGCTACCGATCCTTTTGTCGGTCGTCTGGCATTCATGAGGATCTACTCCGGCGTTCTCAAGGCTGGTGACACAGTTCTGAACGTCCGCACCGGAAAGAGAGAAAGAATAAACCGTCTCTTCCAGATGCATGCAAACAAACAGAATCCCAAAGAAAGTATTGCTGCCGGCGATATATGCGCCGGTGTAGGATTCAAGGATATTAAAACAGGAGATACTCTTTGTGCCATTAATAAGCCCATCCTTCTTGAATCAATGGATTTTCCTGAGCCGGTAATCGGCGTTGCAATTGAACCTAAGACACAGGCCGATGTCGACAAATTGTCGATTGCTCTCAATAAACTGGCCGAAGAGGATCCTACATTCCAGGTAAAAACTGATCCCGACAGCGGTCAGACACTTATTCATGGAATGGGTGAACTGCATCTGGAAATTCTTGTAGACAGGCTTAAAAGAGAGTTTAAGGTAGAGTGTAACCAGGGTGCTCCCCAGGTTGCATACAAGGAGGCAATTACCATAGCCGCTGAATTCCGCGAAGTATTCAAGAAGCAGACTGGCGGCAGGGGTAAATTTGCCGATATAACTTTTGAACTAATGCCAACTGATGATGGTATCAGAGGTCTTCAGTTTGTAAATGAGATAAAAGGGGGCCATGTTCCGAAAGAGTATATCCCATCAGTTGAAAAGGGTTTCCGCGAAGCTATGGCTAACGGTCCGCTGGCAGGATTCCCTCTCGACAGCCTCAAAGTAGTACTCAAAGACGGTTCGTACCATCCGGTTGACTCTGATGCTCTCTCTTTTGAAATCGCAGCCAAACAGGCATTCAGAAAATTTGCCGGGAAATGCAATCCGGTGATTCTTGAACCTATAATGTCGACAGAAGTTGTAACTCCTGAGGAGTATGTTGGCGATGTTATTGGCGATTTTAACAGGAGAAGAGGAAGGGTGGAAGGTATGGAATCGAAAGCAGGAGCAAGGGTTATAAAAGCAAAAGTACCTCTGGCCGAGAAATTCGGTTATGTTACAGTACTCAGAACCCTTACCTCGGGAAGAGCAACTTCAACTATGGAGTTCTCACACTATGAAAAGGTACCTGCAGAAATATCAAACAAGATTGTTGAAGTTACTAAAGGAAAAATTCTTTAAAAGATGAGTCAGAAAATTCGTATTAAACTGAAATCTTACGATCATAACCTGGTGGATAAGTCTGCCGAGAAGATTGTAAAAACAGTGAAATCTACTGGTGCAGTTGTCAGCGGACCGATTCCACTGCCAACCCATAAAAAGATTTATACAGTGCTTCGTTCACCTTTTGTGAACAAGAAAGCAAGGGAACAGTTCGAACTGTCATCCTACAAAAGGTTGCTCGATATTTACAGTTCAACTCCCAAAACGATCGATGCACTCATGAAGCTTGAACTTCCCAGCGGAGTTGAAGTAGAAATTAAAGTGTGAAACCAGTAAAGCAATATACAAATGCAGGGATTAATTGGTAAAAAGGTAGGAATGACTTCCGTTTTTGATGAAAACGGAAAAAATATTCCATGTACGGTTCTTCAGGCCGGTCCGTGTGTTGTAACACAGATCAAGACAGTTGAGAAGGATGGCTACAGTTCTGTACAGCTGGGATTTGATGATAAGAA
>Ga0209417_1003145_pt1 | contig 22910 bp, 23 predicted proteins | sample RifGroF2_FD_184002 | JGI IMG/M metagenome (GOLD analysis project Ga0209417, IMG submission 184002) | Groundwater microbial communities from Rifle, Colorado, USA - Groundwater F2 (SPAdes) (version 2) | ecosystem: Environmental > Aquatic > Deep subsurface > Groundwater | place: Rifle, Colorado... | reverse complement strand
TATATAAAGGTTTCCCGATATTTCCTTTGTTTCCACAATTGACTCGTTCGAAAATTCAATGAGCGCCGTATCTGTATCTGCAAAATAACGAATTTTCGTGTTGTAAATGTACAATAAAATAGGCTATTCTGTCAACAAGGATTTAACGTCCGGGAATTTCAAATTAGCCACAAAGTCACCATGTAGGGGCATGGTGCTCCGTGTCCCCTCATTATTGGGCGCGCATCGGCATGCCCCTACATGGTGTCTTGGTGGCGTAAAAAATAGAATTTTCATTTTATTTATGCGGTTTTGAGAGCATCTTTTCAAGGTTGGGTAACACGAAACACACCCGACAAAAATGGTGGTGATGGGTTCGCTTCGCTTAACCCATCCTACCCAGCTACCTGCAGCACTATGTCACTAAATATTCCAAACCTCGAACGAAACAAATTTTTAGCTTTATTTACCACATACAAGATTGGTGGGCCGGCGGATTTGTTTGTAGAGGTTCATACGATTGACGAATTGACTCATGCCTTGTCAGAGGCGCGTCGTAGCCGCATTCCCTTTTTTCTGCTTGGTTGCGGGGCTAATATTTTATTTACCGATAAGGGGTTTCGGGGATTGGTTATCCGTAACCGGGCAAATAAAATTACGTTCCTCGATAATGGAAGGGTGCTGGCAGAAAGTGGTGCAATAGTTGACGATCTTATAGGGCAGTGCAAAGACCTTGGATTGTCTGGCTTCGAGCACTTTATTGACATCCCAAGTACCGTTGGCGGGGCGATGTGGCAGAACCTGCACTTTTTATCGCCTGACAGAAAACGGACGGTATTTATTGAGGAAATTGTCCAGACAAGCCGCATACTTACGGAAGAGTGGCAGTTTCGTACGGTCGGGGTCGATTACTTTCAGTTTGGTTATGACAAGAGTATCTTGCAGTCGCGGAGAGACGTTGTGCTTGACGTTACCTTCCAACTCAGTCCAAAGCCGAAGGAAGAAATTCTTCAAGTGATAGACTCAAATATAGCCTGGCGACATGCAAAGCAGCCGCTACTACCTGAGTTTCCAAGTTGTGGTTCGGTGTTTAAAAAAATCGAAGGTGTCGGGGCTGGCAGGCTGATCGAGCGAGCCGGGCTCAAAGGGAAACGCATTGGCGGTGCGGAAGTTTCTCAGAAACATGCGAACTTTATTGTCAATACGGGTAATGCCAAAGCTGCTGATGTCCTCCGGTTAATTAAACATGTGCAGGAGGAAGTGAAACGGAAATTGGGGTATACGCTGGAGACTGAGATTACAGTGATTGGCGAGCTGTAGCTACGAAAAATAAGACAGGATGAACAGGATTTACACGATAGACAGAAAATGAGAAATTGAGAGGTTGAGAAGATGGGAGATTGCGAAGTTGGGAAAATGAGAAGATGGGAGAATGAAAAAAACTGGAAGATGGGAAGTTGTGAGACTGAAAAGCTGGAAATGTTGGAAGATAAGAAGTTGCAAAGATGGGAAGGTGGGAAGTTGGGAAGTTGGAAGCACCCCAACCTCTCATCCTCCCCTCTTCTTAACTTTTGGTTAACAATACCGCCGCAGTCTCTATAAAATCTAATCTGAGAAATCTGCGAAATCGTTCGACTGAGCGCTCACGACGAAGTCTGTGGTTGCTTTGTTTAGCTGACCTTTACGGAAATCTGTTTTGGCTTTACTGCTTCTTTCTTTTGCAAGGTAATTTCTAGCACACCGTTTTTGTACTCTGCCGTTACCTTGTTGGCATCAACGGAACACGGAAGATCGATAGAACGCGAGAAGCCTCCATAGCGTCTCTCCATACGATAGTAGTTTTTCCCCTTTTCCTCTTTTTCTTCTTTTTTCTCGCCCTTGATTAAGAGGACATTGTCCTTCACGGAAATATCGATTTCCTTTGGATCGATACCAGGTATTTCCGCCTTTACAACGAATTTCTCGTCCGTTTCCGCTAAATCAATAGGCGGTATCCATGCGCCAGTCTCCATTCCAAAATCAGAAATGTCCCCGCTCTTGAAAAACCGGTCCAGCATCCGATTCATTTCATTCTGAAGCGATGAAATGGTGGGTAAATGCGACCACTTTATCAGCTCTCTTGCCATAACACATACCTCCTTACAAAAATGACAGTGAAATAAAAGATATAAACACGTTTGGTAATAGTTCACCGCAACCAAAGGCGCGGAAAATGCAGAGACATACGGCTTCCTTCCCCTGCCTACCCACGGAGGGGCTAAAGGTGGAGGGGGAAAACCCGCATAACTTCTTTATCTATTCTCTAATAACCTCTGCGATCGTTCGACTGAGCTCACGACGAAGTCTCGGCGTTCTGGTGCGCCGGACTGTTACGACCTTTGTTTTTATTTACCGCAAAACCTATGCCTGAGATTTGTTCCAAATGTTTAGCGATAAATAATTCTTTGCTACACAAAAAGTTATGCAAAGGTTACGATTTTAAAATGGTGCTTTATCTCACAAATACTTACTGCCATTTTGGCAGGATTACTTTGTAAGATTTCATCTGTAAAAGTAATTTTTAATTTCCTTGAAAGGTTTATCAAAATTTGATTTATTCTATACTTATGGAAATAAACAGAAATACAATAATCAAAGATCTTATAGAATCGCATCGAGAAACGCTTGCAGTATTCAAGAAGTACAATCTTGTTATAGCCGGGGGTGTTCGGGGACCTAATGAACCGATTGCCTTTTTTGCCAAGGCGCATGAGGTTGATTATGACACCCTTGTGAAAGAACTTAACGAGGCTATCGAAAAGGGCGGCGGTGAGCATATTGAAATTCCAATGCTCGAAGAGGATAAGAGTTATGAAAAATTTGTTAAAACGGCCATCATCTTAACGCTTACCGTAGGTGTGACATTTGGCGCTATTATGCTCAGTTATATAGCCATTAAACTAAACTTTAATTCAATTTATTACGCCCTCATTCAGGCACACGGTCATGCACAGATTTATGGGTGGGTGGGGCTTTGTATTATGGGCTTTGCCCTATACATTGTTCCGAGGGTAAAGAATACCGAGCTCAAACACAGGGGTTTGGCAAACGTCTGTTATGGATTTGCTATTATCGGCATTTCACTGAGGACTGTTGTACAACCCTTACCTTATAGCACCCTAAGGTTTTTGCTTCCAATATCCGCCATTTGTGAGATTATCGCGATTTTCCTGTTTGCATTTATTATCTTAAGAACCATTTTAGCGAGCAAAGAAAAGGTCGGTATCTTTGATAAGTTTTTCAAGGCGGGAATTGTCTGGTTTCTTATTGCTACCTGCATGAATCTGGGGATGACCTTTTATTTGTACAAGCATGCCCTGTATGAGATTCCAAAGTCCTTTTTCAGTCCTTATGTGCATCTCTATCTCTTTGGTTTTGTACTCATGTTTATCTTTGCCATAAATATAAGGACGGTATACGCCTTTCTCGATATAAAGCCCGTCAGGGAAAAGGCGGTCAACTTGACCTTTTGGATTATGAACATTTCGATTCCGATTTATTTTATTACACACATGCTGGCAGATAGAAACATCGTGGCGCTGCGGTTATCGCAGGCAGTGGTATTTCCCATAGGTTTTGCCCTTTTCACATTTATTTACGGACTGCGTATTTTCGAACGATCCACAAAAGAACTGCAGGATGTGATTATGGACAGGAGTTACGCAAAAACTATTCGTACCGCATATATCTGGCTTATTGTAAGCGCCATTATTCTGATTATTATGCCGTTTTTGGGACACGGTACAGAAGTGCAAAGAAGGTTTCACGGTTCTCTGAATCATGCCGTTACCGTGGGATTTATCACGATGATGATTATCGGTTATGCCTCTAAAATGATTCCAACCTTTAAAGGGATTAACATGCACAGTATAAGGTTATCAAACATTACCTTTATACTGTTGAATACTGGCTGTTTTTTAAGGGTTTTTTCACAGATATTGGTGGGCACGAGCGGAAGAACCATATTTTATGGCACGATGGGAACATCTGGCTGGTTTGAGTTGGCAGCGCTTGGTATTTTTGGATATAACTTGTGGAAGACCATGAATACTGTACAGGAGACAAAACCATCTGTAGCCAAAAAATTAACCGAGATCACGAAAGACACAAAGGTCTTCGATATTGTCGACCAATACCCTGAGACGCTTCAAATCTTTCTCGACTTTGGATTCAGTCAGATGGCCAACCCCGTTATGCGAAATACTATGGGCAGGGTTGCGACCATTGACATGGCGACCAAGATGCACAATGTGGATATAGAAAAATTCCTCCAAGTCCTTAACGACAAAATAGCTGCAAAAAAGTAATCGCGGAGATTAATCTCTTCGAATATTAATACTGTTGCATTACAAACCAAAACCCTGTTGCTTCTGAAATTTACACCCGCCAATCGGCGTTACACATCCATGTCCGAATTAGAGAAAAAGACTTCGATTCCCGTGTTTTTAATATGCCCGGCAACTTCTATTGTTGATCATAGCAAGGATTTTTATTTTGTTTATGCAGGTTTGCGGGTTGCTTATGATTTAAGGATGTATTCACAAGTAGATATGGCATGAATACTGCATGGTTCCGCAGTCGTTTTGTTGTTTCGATTGTATTATTACACAACTTTTATTTTGTCATTGCGAGGAGGAACGACGAAGCAATCTTTTTTTACAATACCAGATTCAATCAGAGTGATTGTAATGGATAAAATATACTGTGTTTACATGATGACAAATAAAAACAATACGGTACTCTATACAGGGATAACGAATGATCTCAGAAGAAGAGTATACGTGCACAAAGAGAAAAAGGTCGAAGGATTTACAAAAAAGTATAATGTTACCAAGCTAGTATACTATGAGGTATTCCGTGATGTGAGGAATGCCATATCCCGAGAGAAGCAAATTAAAGGTGGCTCAAGGGCTAAGAAAATAGAATTAATTAACAAAATGAATGCAGGATGGAGAGATTTATATGATGATTTATAAGATTGCTTCGTCGTTCCTCCTCGCAATGACAGAGGAAAAGAGTAGCAAACAGTTACCGTCGTATTGTTTGTGAATTATCTAGTGATATTTTATTTTTTAGTATTAAATTTGAATTACATGGGTCCCTGCCCGCCCGATCGGGAGCATCGGTACTTTTTTAAACTGTATGCTTTGGATACAGAATTGAACCTTCCTGAAAAAGCAGCCAAGCAACAGGTTGAAAAAGCAACGGAAGGTCATGTCCTGACGAAAACACAATTAATGGGGAGGTATAAGAGGCTCTCATGATCAAGGTATTCATCCTGGATATTCCAAAAATTGAAATTCCTTAAACCTCAGGCTGCGCAATTGCATGTTTGTTTTTCATGACCATCTGGTGTGCTGTGTCGACTCATTCAAATCAATAATTTGTTCTTGTGTAACAGCGGCTTCTGCCTTTTCAATCTCTGTTTCAAGGATTTCTGGTTTCGTCTTTTCCTGGATATTAAACTGCATCTCAAATAGTTTTTTATACAACCCCCCATTTGCAAGAAGTTCATGATGAAGTCCTGTTTCAACGATTCGCCCCTTATCGAGCACCACGATTAAATCCGCATGTAATATGGTTGACAGCCGATGCGCAATAACGAATGTGGTGCGGTCTTTCACCAGCCTATAGATGGCGTTCTGAATGAGTTGTTCTGTCTCTGTATCCACAGATGAGGTGGCTTCATCAAGGATGAGGATGCGTGGATTGGCAAGGATGGCACGGGCAATAGCAATACGTTGTTTCTGCCCTCCGGAGAGTTTTACACCGCGTTCTCCTATTACAGAGTCATATCCATTCGGCAGCGTTGCGATAAAATCATGCGCATTTGCAGCTTGGGCGGCGCTTTCAATTTCTTTAGCCGACGCATTAGCCCTGGCATAAGCGATGTTTACATTGATGGTATCGTTAAAGAGAAAGGGTTCCTGGAGTACCATTGCCATTTGCTTACGGAGGGAGTGGAGTTTGATATGCTTGATATCATAACCGTCAATGTAGATATCCCCTTTTGTGGGGTCGTAAAATCGGGGGATCAGTTTTGTGAGGGTGGTTTTTCCACTGCCGCTGGGGCCAACAAGGGCAATCATCTGGCCTGGTCGAGCCGTTATGTTGATATCGGTGAGGACTTCCATGCCCTGGTTATACATGAAGTTGACATGCCTGAATTCCACAGTTCCATGTACTGGTGGTAAATCAACGGCGTTAGGGCTATCTTTTAAATCGCTTGGTGTATCAAGTATCTCAAAGACTCGCTCGGATGAAACAATGGCGCGCAGTACCTGGTTGTAAAAACGGGTTAAACCTGTAATAGGGCCGTACATCATCTGGAGATAAGGGAAGAATATCACAAAGGTGCCAGCGGAAATTTGTCCCTGCAAAACCTTATATCCGCCTAAGCAGATAACGACTACCGCCCCAATTTCAGTGATAAAGTCGACAACGGGCCGTAAGGTAGAAGCCAGTTGTAATATCCGGACGTAGAGGTTATAATTTTCATAGTTTTTCTTTTGAAAACGACCCAATTCTTCAGCTTCTTTTGCAAATCCCGCAATAACCTTAATACCTGAGATATTATCCTGAATCAGGGAATTAAGTTCTCCTGTCTTGTCCCTCAAAGAACGAAAGACTCTTCTGATCCTTTTACCAAAGTTATAAGTGCAAAGGGAGATAAAGGGGCAAACTATTAGCGCAATACAGGTAAGCTGCCAGTCGAGCTTTATGCAAAAATAGATTATCCAGCCAAATTTCAACATGTCGGTAATAAAGGTAATAATTGGGCCAACAATTGCCTGCTCGAGTGAATTGACGTCATTCATGAGACGGCTCATAATATCGCCGGTTTTATTATTTTCAAAGTAGGTGAGAGGGAGTCGCTGAATGTGGCCATAAAGTTGATTCCGCAAATCGTAAATGAGCCTTTGGCCTAATTCCGAGGTAATGAAACCATGAACCAGCATAATACCACCGCTTGCGGCATGCATAAAAATAAAACTCACGGCAAGAAAGAGCAGCGTAACGATGGTGGTGTTATAACTTTTAAACCAATGGGTATGGATATACTGAGAGACTGTTAATAAAGGTTTTGAAAGCGGGATAGCGCTCTTTTGCTCGTGAGCATGAGTTTTGTTTGGCAGTATTGCATCATGCCGGTCAGTTTTGGTAATTTTCAAATATTTATCGGCTATCTTGATTTCGTCCACCGCAATACCTAATATTTGTGTTGGTAAAACGGCTATAAATGCGCCGAGGGCCGAGAGTATGAGAATAATTACGGACTTATGCCAGTACGGTTTTAGATAACCTAACAGCCTGATATACGTGCTTTTTGAAGGGTTGTTTTTTTTCATATATAATATTATAAGAAAAAAATATCCTTTTACATGAAATAAAAAGTTGTTTGGTTTTTGTTTGCGACTGGGCGTCTTCGTGGCTTCAAAATGTCGCTGAAGGCCTAATTCTATTCATACCTGAGCGCATCGATTGGATTGAGCCTCGATGCCTTCCGTGCCGGATAGTAACCAAAAAAGATGCCGACTATATTCGAAAAGAGAAAGGCAACGGCAACGGACAGCGGGGATAGTAATGAAGGCCACCCACCGTAATAAGAAATCATTTTTGACAGGACAACGCCTAAAATTACTCCGACTACCCCGCCAATGGAGCTTAAAACCGTTGCTTCCGTCAGGAACTGGAAAAGGATATCCTTTTCCCTGGCGCCGACTGCCATCCGTATGCCGATCTCCCTTGTCCTTTCAGTGGTAGAGACCAGCATGATATTCATAATGCCGATGCCGCCGACAATCAGGGATACAGAAGCAATGCTTCCGAGGAGAACGGTCATTGTACGGCTTGTTTCCATGATAGTTGAGGCAAACTCGACCTGACTGATGACAGTAAAATCGTTCTCTTCGTTGGGTCTCAATCGGTGGCGTTGTCGTAATAGGGAGGTGATTTGTTCGATTGCCTCAAATCGCGCTTCTGCAGAGACCGAAGAAGCGAGGGTTCCACTAATATACGTCGTCCCCATAATCTTTCTCTGAACTGTTGTATAAGGCATATGAACTATATCGTCCTGGTCCTGTCCGGTGGGGGATTCTCCCTTAGCGCATAATACCCCAACGACCCTGAAGGGCACGTTGTTTACACGAATCCACTTGTCTATGGGGTCTAACGTGCCAAATAAGTTGGTTACAACGGTCTGTCCCAGTACGCAAACCTTAGCCATAATATTTATATCCTGTTGATTGATAAATCTCCCGGATTCCATTGGCCAATTTCGGATAATATGATAGTCAGCTCCTACACCGGATACAGAAGTTGTCCAGTTCAAGTTGCCGTAAACAACCTGGGTGCTTGTCCTGACGACGGGCGCAACATAACTGACGGCGCTGCATTCCTTTTCTATAGCAAAAGCGTCTTCTGCCGTAAGGGTAATGGTACCCGTCGTTCCTCTGGCTGCGGTATGTGCCGTACTGATGGGGAAAATAATAAGGATATTTGTACCCAAACTCTCCAGTTGTTTTTCGACCATGCCCTTGGCGCCTTGTCCAATACTTACCATAGCAATCACAGCGCCTACGCCGATGACAATGCCGAGGATTGTCAGTGAGGAGCGCATCTTGTTCCTCATAATTGCGCGTAAGGCTATTTTAAAAAGCGCTGGCATAACCGAAAAGTTCCTTAAAAATTTAGAACACCACGAAGCATAAAAACTGGTTTACCACAAAGACACTAAGGACACGGAGAAAACTGGAAGTAAGATACACCATGCAAGACTCGTAGGTTGGGTAAAACATAGCGTACCCAACAAAAATAATGATGATGGGTTTACTTCGCTTAACCCATCCTACTTTTCTAAGGACAGGGGGACGTCTATATTTCTCTCAAAAAGCCCTGGCGGGGTTTCAAGGTGAAAATCACGTATGATGCGTTTAACTATTTCTTTCTTCATTCGAGAGAAATTATATTAAATATTTTCCTTAATGCAAAGAAATAATGTCAATTATATATGTTCAGGAATTTCAAAGTTGCAGTTGTAGCGCGAACTTCAGTTCGCATAGGATGTAAGCGAACTGGAGTTAGCTCTACATTGAAAAAGTTGCCGAAGGCGGGGAGTTGCAGGACACAGGGGATTGGGAAGGAGTATCGCTCAATACCTCACCATCCTTGAGGACGACGACCCTGCGGGCATATTTAGCAATATCGCCTTCATGGGTGACAAGCACAATAGTAATACCCATGTTATGGTTAAGGTCGTTAAGTGCGTTCATGACTTCTGTGCTGGTGACGCTGTCAAGGTTTCCTGTAGGTTCATCAGCAAGGAGTAAGGAGGGGTTGTTGATGATAGCCCGTGCAATGGCAACGCGCTGTTGCTGCCCGCCTGATAATTGATTGGGATAATGCCTTTGAAATTCTTTGATACCCAAAGTGGCCATTATCTGACTGATACTGTCTCTGTCTATCTTTGATAATTTCTTACTATAGATAAGAGGAAGTTCAATATTTTCCAGTACGGTGGTTCGACTTAAAAGATTAAAACTCTGAAACACATACCCCAGTTTTTTATTGCGAATATCGGCTAATTCATTTTTTGATAACCGGGAGACATCTACACCTTCCAGATAATATTTTCCTTTTGACGGTCTGTCGAGACATCCAAGGATATTCATTAAGGTAGACTTGCCTGAGCCTGATGCCCCCATGACAGCTACAAACTCTCCTTTTTTTATGGTCATGGAAATCCCGTTTAGGGCCGTAACCTGGACATCTCCCATCTGGTATATTTTATAAATATTATCCAATGATACTATGTCTTGCATAATTGTAATAGTTCAGCTACCTCAGACAGGATGAACAGGATTAACATGATAATTGTTTCATCCTGTATATCTTTTACTTTAAATCCTGGACCTTTCGTTTAACCTCGACTTTGCTTTCCCCAAAATTCAGAATAAGTCCTATAGGTTTTCCCGTAGCAACAACAAAAACTTAATTTTAGACAGGATATACAGGATTAACAAGATAAAAGCTACCCTATTTCATCCTGATTATCCTGTTAATCCTGTCTAAAATTAATTTATTTATATCATGTCTATCCTGTTATCTTGTCAAATTTTTTTCCTCCGGTGAACTATTACGCATAATTTAATACCGGCTTCTGCCCCAGGGGGCTTTTTGTGTGGCTTTGGTTGCTGATGTAGGAGCAATTTCGGCAAACACGGCCTCCTGTCCTTCTTTTACATCACTTTCTAATATTTCAGTAAAGGTATCATCGCCTATTCCCAGCTTTACAGCTACCTGCTTCAGTTGCCCGCTGTCTAAAATCCAGATATGCGAACTGCTTTTTTTGGCAAATTTCCTCTCGGTAAGGGCTTTTTTGTCTGCTTCGCTTTGTAACATTTCCGATGGGGTATAACGAAGCGCGGCATTTGACACCCTCAAGGCGTGTTCGACCCTGGCTACTAAAATAGAAGTGTTTGCCGTCATCCCGGGTTTGAGTTTAAGAGATGTGTTATCAACGTTAATTAACGTATTATACGTCACTACATTTTGGAATATAACAGGGGACATGCGAATCTCGACAACCTTACCCTCAAACACATCGTCTGGAAAAGAATCTACGGTAAACTTTGCGTCCTGCCCCACCTTCACCATACCGATATCGGCTTCATCTACATTGGTATTGACCTGCATATGAACCAAGTCCTCGGCAATATGAAATAGAGTGGGGGTTTGAAAGCTGGACACTACGGTTTGCCCCACATCGACGTCTCTGGAAATTACAATACCGTCTAACGGGGACACAATGACCGTATGTTTCAAGTCTGTTTTTGCAATCTCTAAGGCCGCTTTGGCTTGCAAAATCTGGGATTCTGCCAATTTTTCGTCGGCTAAACCGGCTTCGTACGTTGTTCGTGCCGCATCAAGGTCGTTGATGGAGATTACTTTTTTAGCAAATAATTTCTTTGACCGAAGATAATTTTTCCTGTTGTTTTTAGAATTCACCTTTGCCTTTTCAAGGGAGGCTATGGCAGTGGCAAGGGCGGCTTCTGCCTTTTTAACCTGATGTTCGAAAGGGACGGGGTCGATTTGCGCCACGACTTGCCCCACCCTGACAACGGAGTTGAAATCAACATACAACTGAGAGATGAGACCTGTGACCTGACTCCCGATTAGCACCGTTCTTACAGGGTTTATAGTGCCTGTCGCAGTGACGTATTTACTGATGGCGCCCTTGTCAATTTTTGCTGTTTTATATTGAATAGCGCCTTTGCTGCCAAGAGAATAAATTGATGCTACTATAATGGCGATGAGACACGGAATCCCAATAATGATGTATTTTTTCATAATTTAAATAGAATAATAAAATTTGCCGCCGATGGCAATTATAATTTTAAGTATGCCTTTGTGTAAATTGCCTTGACGATATCCTATTTAAATTGTATATTTTATTAAAATAGTGATTAGAAATTAATGTAGTTCTTACTTAACCGATGGAGGAAGATATGAGAAATAAGGTATACATTTATACATTGTCAGCAGCCTTTTTGTTTGGCGGGTGTGCGACTTATGAGTCAAAACCTGTTCCTATAAGACCAGCCTCGTCCTATACGTTGCAAGCGAGGCCGCAGTATGCATCTGCTCCGTCACAACCACAGACGATTCCAGCTGCGCCATCTGGGCAACCATTAACACCACCTTCCCCCGGAGCAGGGCAAGTTCCGCCGCCTCCCGGTCAAGCGGTGCCGTATCAACCTGTTCAGTATGCAGGTGTGGGGTTATCTATCGGTGCGGATGTACTTTCAGATACAGAACGCTGCAAACAAAATTTTGGCGTAGACCTTAACAGGGCAGGAGTACTTCCTGTGCAACTTATCTACACGAATACCGGAAACCATGTTTACAACATCCAACGCGGGCAGGTATTTGCAGTAGATTACGATAACAATATGTGGCAGGCATTGACCACTGAACAGGCGACAGGCAGGATTGCTGGCTCAGAGGTTGGACAAGATTTGCTGAGAGGTGCAGGAAAAGGGGCGTTGATAGGCGGTGCTGGTGGCGCGGCATTGGGCGCGGCATTGGGCGCTGCCATGGGAGATGCTGGAAAGGGCGCTATGATTGGTGCTGCTGCCGGCGGCATTGGTGGCGGCGCGTATGGCGCTGTACATGAAAAGAGTAAGGTGGAAAAGGTGGTAAATCGGGATGTAATGTCCAAGGCACTCCAGGATCAGCAGGTAGCACCAGGTTACACGGTCAATGGGTTTATCTTCTTACCCAAGGGAAATTATCACCGCATAGAAATCAATGTGTTTGATACAACGGGACAACAATCCGTAAAATATACCATTACCCCGCAGGGCTCATTTTGAAGGCGAAACTAGGGACTGTCTAAAAAGTAGGGGCTGAAGATTTTCAGCCCCTACATAATGATGGTGGTTCCTAAGATTTTTAAACAATCCAGTGGGTTTATTTTAGCATTTCTTGCTTATCTATCAACCAAGCTCGACTACAAGCCCATCAAAGGCAAATTCAACCCCCGCAGGAAGTTTACGGCTGTCCTTCTCATGTTCAATATCGTGACACATATGGGTAAAATATGCCTTTTGCGGCTTTAATTGCCTAACGATGTGTAATGCCTGATCGATACTGAAATGTTTTACGTGTGGAATGTAGCGTAGCGCCCCAAGCACAAGCACGTCCAATCCCTTTAGCTTTTCTAATGATTTTTCTGGGATTTCGCTGGCATCCGTAACATAAGCAAATTTCTCAAACCTGTATCCTGTGACCTTTCCATTCCCATGGACAGCCTCAATAGGCTCGATTGCAAGACTGCCTATTTTTAAATTGCCATTGATAGTGTTCAGAGGAAACCGGGGTTTACAACCACCGGGGTCTGGTTCGTTATTAAATACATACGAAAAGACGTTACGTATGGTGTCGAGGGTCTCTGAAGTACCGTAAACGGGGATGTCCATGCGTTGTACCACGTTGAAACGGCGAAGGTCGTCCAAACCAAAGATATGGTCTGCATGGGGATGGGTAATAAGTACGGCATCCAATCTTGTGACATGGTTTTTAATACATTGGAGTCGCAACTCCGGTGCGGCGTCAATGAGGATGTTGTAACCATTTTGGGAAACAAGAACAGAGGTGCGCATCCGTTTGTTTTTGGGATTGTCAGAGGTACAGACCTTACAATTACAAGCGATCATAGGGACTCCGTGAGAAGTCCCTGTTCCCAGAAATGTTACCTTCATAAATTCCTTAATAGCCGTATCAGTTCACCCCCCTCCCCTAACCCCTCCCACCAGGGGTGGGGGAAAAACGTTTCCTCCCCCTCGATGGGGGAGGTCAGGTGGGGGTGCTGAACTGTTACTAATAGCCTTATTTAGGTTAAATTTTTTCGTGCCTGAACGAAACGCATACTTTTGTTATTTCGAAATGACAACTTTCTTTTGTCGGCTTCTTCTCTTCCCTCTTACATGTGAAACGCAAGAAGTTTTTCTATTGTACTATAATGAGCAAATTCTGTTAATATTATATGGGTTGTTTTATAATAATTTCAAGGATTCTTTTGGCTTTACTTGGATAAATGATACGAAAGTTTCTTTTTCCGTGGGTGGTATTTCTGTTTTTTGCGTTTTCTGAAAAAGCAAATGCCGTATACTATAGTCTTTCTGATGAACAGATCAGGCAGGCTATTGAGTATGGTGAAAATAATAAAGGCACAGACTATTTTACATTCCTGGATGAGTGGATGACCGTTGCAGACGATGGTTATGAATGGGCGGCATTAAACACAAAATTCAGCATACTTGCCTATGAGGCAAAACAGGCGGCTTTGGAGTCCAGAAGATTAACACAGGCAGAGATAATTAGGTTTCCCCTGGAAGTGGAAGATAGTCTGTCATTTCATGTCATTTTGTACGGAAATTCTTCTGATTTTGCAAAGGATTATCACGCCGTATTATTATATAAAAATAAACCTATCCAACCGATCATTGAACAAAATGATACGCATGCCAAGCCCGCAAACCTTGGAATTAGAATACACACCTCCTATCGTGCCATCTGCAAGTATGACTTCCCGAATTACTATGTAGAATCCGATGCAGAGGTCATTCTCGTCGTTATTAGCCCAACAAATAAGGAACGAAGGTTCTTCTTTAAGTTAGGGGAAATGAGATGAAAGTTGGGTTCTTGCAGACATTTCCTGCTTTTGGTAAAAAAACTGAGAACGTAGACCAGGCTATTTCAACCATAAGCCGATTGAATGCCGATCTTGTCGTTTTACCTGAATTATTTAATACTGGTTATCAGTTTACCTCAAGAGAAGAGACAGTCGCCCTGGCTGAAAAAGTCCCTGATGGGCAGACGACACAAGCATTGATAAATCTGGCAAAGAAAAAACACCTTTATCTTGTGGCTGGTCTGGCTGAACGGGAAAATGATTGTTGTTATAATTCAGCCGTGCTGGTAGGTCCAGATGGATTTATTGCTTGTTACAGGAAGCTTCATTTATTTTATCATGAGAAAAGGTGGTTCGAGCCGGGAAATGCCGAATTGGGGGTTTATGACATTGGACATGCAAGGATCGGTATGATGATTTGTTTCGATTGGTTCTTTCCGGAAGTGGCTCGATATTTGGCTTTAAAAGGAGCGGATATTATCTGTCATCCATCGAACCTTGTCCTTCCCTATTGTCCGAATGCAATGATTACACGGTGTATCGAAAATAGGGTCTTTGCTATTACCGCCAACCGTATAGGCATGGAGAGACGTTCAGAAGAATCTCTTACCTTTATTGGCACAAGCCAGGTTTTGGGAACGAAGGGGGAGATTTTGTATCGTGCCTCTTCGGATAGAGAGGAGTCAATAGTTGTCGAAATTGACCCATGCGACGCCCGCAATAAACACGTGACAGCCGTTAATCATATATTTGATGACAGACGTGTTACGTTTCTACCTAAATTCTGCAATGAACCACAGATGAACACAGATAAACACGGATAAAATAATGATTTAAATTTTTCGCTATCTCACCCTGCGGATGAGATACAATCCTTGTATTTCTTTTGAAAAATCAGTGTAAATCTGTGTTCATCCGCGGCCAATTGCAATTTTTAGGTTCTATAAGATGCCGGAGTATTTGGAGTGAATATTCTCATTGAAATTGATTATCGTGAAAGAAACGCTGGGATTATTGAGGTATTGCGCACAAAAGAGAACGTTGTAGTTGAAGAGAAGAGGCTATTTTATCGGAGATTATCTCATAAATAAACATGTTGCGGTTGAACGAAAAACAACAAGGGACTTTGTTATATCAATTATTGATGGAAGATTTGAGCCTTGAAAGATCGTGTTGTTTGTAAAATGTTATTACTACAAATAATTGCAGAGCAGATTGCAACCCGAGACCCACCCGCTAGTAGTACCTTACTGAGGTTTCCAAGGTTAATAGCGCCTATCGCAACGAATGGTATGGCGATTTCTCTTTTTACCTCTTTTAAATAGTCAAGACCTACCGGAGGTTCATAATCCTTTGTTGGGGTGGGGAATAGGGGACCGACGCTAATATAATCAGCGCCCTCCAGTTGTGCCTTTCGCGCCTGAGCTATATTATGGGTGGAAACCCCCAATATCCTGTCGCAGCCAATTATCATGCGTGCATTGTAAATATCTAAGTCTGATTGTCCGATATGCAATCCATCTGCATCCACTTTTTTGGCGATCTCGGCACGGTCATTTACTACAAAAAGGATTTTTGATTGTGAAGTTATCCTTCTAAATTCCTTTGCCAGGGCAAGAAACTCACCGTCAGACATCATCTTTTCCCGCAGTTGTACTGCATCAGCGCCGCCCTGGATGACCTCCTGTAATGTTTCCAGTACAGGTTTTTTAGCAAGACCGGAGCTTATTATAACGTACAACCTTACATCTGAAAAACTTTTTAAAGGATTTTGCTTAACAATCTTCGTTTCTCGTTGTTGATTCATTGATAATTGTAATTGACACCTATTTGATGTTTGATATAATTATTTCATCATGTATTTTCCTGCCAAACGTATTATTGAACCAACCTTATTTTAAGTTTCCATCAAAATAAATACAAGATTTATACGGTAAATATTTTAAATGTTTAAGGGGAGTTAGATTATAGAAATATGTCAGACATAAAAGAACATTGCGGATTATTTGGCGTTTATGGTTGTGAGGATGCTGCCGAGAGGGTTTATTATGGCTTGTATTCTTTGCAACATCGCGGCGAGGAAAGCGCCGGCATTGCTTCAACAGACGGGAAAGACATTGTCTGTTATAAGGAGATGGGTCTGGTAAGCGAGGTTATAAAACCGCATATGCTTAAATCTCTTAAAAGTTCCATGGCTATAGGACATGTCAGATATTCCACTATTGGTTCCAGCAATATTGGAAATGCACAACCCCTGGTGGTTGATTACTACAAGGGAAAAGTTGCCGTTGCCCATAATGGACAGTTAACCAATGCAAAAAGGCTGCGTGAAGAATTTGAGGCAAACGGTTCGATATTCCATACCACCTCAGATACAGAAGTGATCGTCCATCTCATGGCAAAGCCTTTAAATATGATGCAAAAAAATTTATCCCTCGTACTGCAACAATTGCGAGGGGCTTTCTCGCTGTTATTTTTAACACCAGAAGAGATGGTAGGGGTGCGTGATCCTCACGGTTTCAGGCCTTTGTCCCTCGGCAGATTGAAGGATGGTTATGTAATGGCATCAGAAACCTGCGCCTTGGATCAGGTGGGTGCGGAATATATTCGGGACATTAATCCTGGCGAGGCAGTCTATATTGGGAAAGACGGAATTCGGAGCGAATATTACTGCCCTCAAAAACAAATCAAACCTGCCTTTTGTATTTTTGAATTGGTATATTTTTCAAGACCCGATAGCAAGGTCTATGGCGAAAGTGTGCACCTATTTCGCAAGCGATTAGGGGCAGAGCTTGCAAAGGAATCGCCCGTTGATGCGGATGTGGTGATTTCCGTCCCGGAAGGTGGAAACTCCGCAGCAATTGGTTACTCTCATGCATCGGGGATACCTTTTGATCGTGGATTCATTCGTAACCATTATGTAGGCAGGACGTTCATTTTGCCTGAACAGGACCGTCGTCATCGTATTGTAGAACTCAAGCTGAATGCACTGAAAGAAACCGTTGAGGGCAAACGAGTCATCGTTGTTGATGATTCTATTGTAAGAGGAACCACATCACGATCCCGGTTTGGATTATTGCGTAAGGCTGGTGCAAAGGAGATTCATGTAAGGATCGGTTGTCCCCCTCATCGATATCCCTGTTATTATGGAATTGACTTCCAGAGGAAAGGCGAACTCCTTGCGGCAAATCGTTCTTTGGAAGAGATACGGCAGTATTTAAATGTGGAAAGTTTGTGCTATCTCAGTGTGGAGGGGATGATGAGTTGTACGACGCAGCCTCGCCAGCATTTTTGCAATGCCTGCTTCACAAGCGATTACCCTACCCCTATTGAAGAGGAGACGAAGAAACTTACCGAAAGGAAAGTTGAAGGAGAGGTTGAGAAGTTACTTAAATTATAAACTTTCACCTACGAATGTACACAAATTGTCACGAATAGGAAAGAAGTGAAATTTTAGAAAAGACTCGTGAAAATTCGTGGCAGGAAAAAAACTTATAATTCGTGAAATTCGCGGCTAAATAGTTTTTAATAATAATGTTTACAAATCCATTATACCTTATAAAAGGTGTCTTCGGCAGGACCTTTTATATCTTCCCTCAGCGACCAGAGCGTATCCAGATTGAGATCACTAACCGTTGTAATTACACATGCGGCATGTGCCCGCGGGAATCCTTTAATCTGCCGGAAAAAGACATTCCACTTGATCTTTTTAAGAAAATTATCGACAGGCTGGACACATCATATAATATTACCCTTACCGGGTGGGGAGAACCTTTATTGCATCCCGCACTCATGGACATGATTGTCTATACAAAAGATAAAGGGCATAACGTCGGCGTGACGACAAACGGCTTGTTACTTGCTCCATTTGTTGAAAAATTTATCGAAAAGTCTTTAGATAAACTAACCATTTCTCTGGATAGCGTTGAGGAAAGTATTGAGGTAAAAGAAGGTCACCCCTCGAATAAGGTGGTGCAGAAAAATATGGAGTCCCTGATTCGATCTCGGGGTGATAAGAAAAAACCGATGATTACGATTCAGATAACCATGCATGACAAAAAGCAGTGTCTGGAGACGGTCAAATATGCTGGAGAGGTAGGATCTGACCGTGTATATTTAGTACGGTTAAACATACCTTTTGGCATGAATAGCTTTAAAAGACCTAATCTGGAAGAAGAATTAGAAATCTATAAGGAGTCTGAAGAGATAGCCAAAAAATATGGATTGCAGGTTGATAATAACTTCACAGCATTTGACAATCAATTACTTCGGTCTCTGTATAAAAAACTGCGTCCTATGATGTATCGGTCTGATAAATATTGTCCAAAACCGTATGATTATTTATATATTAACATTGATGGCAAGGCAACTCCGTGCTGTGACCTTCCCCGTCACGAAGTCGGGAATATATTGAAACAGAGCATTGATGAAATCTGGCATAGTGAGAATATGCAATACTTTCGTAAACACCAGAACGATGTCTGTGGCACGTGTGATGCATTAAGATTGAAGCATTTGAATTAATCGGGACGCAGATTTTCGCAGATAATTACAGATTATCATGATTAAAAATAATAAACTTCTGGAACAGTTTGAGCGAGATTTAAAAAAGAGAGAGAAAGCCGACTATCATCAAAATTTGAAAATTTTTGAGGGAATGTATAAGGAGGCAGTTTATCTCAACGCAATTCCTTTGAAAGACCCGCTGGATGGGCTAGAAGTAGACATAAAAATTGCCAGAGTGATCAATAGTGTTTAAAGAACTTATTGAAAGAATCGCTGTGAGTTTGGATCAGGATAGGATTCCTTATATGATCATAGGAGGGCAGGCGGTTCTTTATTATGGTGAGCCGAGGTTTACAAAAGATATAGATATAACGCTGGGTATTGATGCTGATACCGTTAGCAAAGTCCTTGTTCTTACATCTAAACTGAGCCTTACTGTTCTGGTTAATGATGTTGAAGAATTTGTAAAAAAAACAATGGTCTTACCATTACTGGATGCTTCTACAGGTGTACGGGTCGACTTTATATTTTCGCATTCACAATATGAAAGGCAGGCAATAGAAAGGGCAAAGGGAGTAAAATATGGGAAAACTTCTGTGAAGTTCGCTTCACTTGAAGATGTTGTTATCCATAAGATTATTGCCGGCAGGCCAAGGGATATGGAGGATGTCAGTACAATCCTTCTAAAAAACCCTGAGTACGATTATCAATATATTTTAAGGTGGTTGAGGAAGTTTGATGACTCTCTTGGTGAAAGCTTTGTGGAAACATTTAAAAAATTGGTTACGGATATACAATAAATACGTTTTGTACAAAATTTGATTTTTAAATCCTGATAATCTGAGGTTTCACAGGGGATTGGATGAATTGATCCTGGAAGACCTGAAAAAACTATGATTAATTTTTGACAGGATTTACAGGATGAACAGGATGGATTGGGTGGCATGGACAAAACCTGTTCCTGTGTGCTTTGAACAGGAATTGTTTGTCCGTGCTAGGCAAATAAGAGTGATTTTATATGGATAGGGAAACTATCGTAAAAGAAATAAAGAGGATCGCCAGAGAGACAGGGTTTAATCACGTCTCAAAGCGAAAATTTGAATCCAAATCTGGTATTAACGAATATCAGATAAACAAACACTTTGAAAGTTGGAACGAGGCTGTAAAAGCAGCAGGACTAACTCCTGTTGATGTAAGCCGAATTGATGACACAGAACTATTCCGTGAGATGAAAGATGTATTCGTGGAATTTGGTGGTGTTTGTACGCAGATGAAGTTCGATAAGCTATGTGAGTATAGCATTGCTGTTTATAGGAAGCGCTTTGGAAAATGGAATAATATCCTTTTGGCATTTAAGGCTTGGTTAGAGGAGTCAGGTCAAGAATTTCCATTCTTAAACCAACTTCCAACTGCAACCAATTTGCCTAAAGTAGAAGAAAGCATCCTCAAAGAGAAAGGAAAGATAAAACCTGTATCGTGGGATTCCCTTGGAACATCCACATATGGATCTTTCCTTAACTTCCGTGGTTTACAGCATGCTCCTGTTAATGAACAAGGAGTAGTTTTTCTCTTTGGTATGGTCTGTTTTGAGCTTGGTTTTGTTGTTGAATCTATCAGAACCGGTTATCCGGATTGTGAAGCGAAACGGAGGGTGAGTCAAAAGGGTGATAAGTGGGAACGTGTAAGGATTGAGTTCGAGTATCGTAGTAGCAATTTTGACCATGATCCCAATGGTTGTGATTTAATTGTTTGTTGGCAGCATGACTGGCCAGAATGTCCATTGGAAGTCGTGGAACTACAGACAGCAATCCAGTCACTTCCCAAATTGGCACGAGAATGACATAATCTGAAATGATATGAGAAAAAATAAAAGTTGAGTAGGTTGAGTGAAGCAAGGCGCACACAACAAAAACGTGCTTTTGTCAACGAACAAGAAATGGTTATGATGGGTTTGCTTTGCTTAACTCATCCTACTTGACTGTACTACAAAAAAGAATACGAAGCTGGATTAGAAAAAGGTATGAAAAAATACAGGCTAACAGACGATAAAAAGCAGGAGGAAGATGCCTTGAAATATTGGGCATCCAAATCTATAAAGAAAAAAATTGATGCTATGGAGCAAATAATTAAAAACTTCTACGAAGTACAAGGAATGAACTTGCATGAGCAGCGACTACAGAGAGTTCTTAAAATTGTTAAGCTGTCACAAAGTTAAGTATGTGATAGTCGGCGCCCATGCGGTAGCTGCACATTCGAGGCCAAGGGCAACGGGCGATTTGGATGTTTTGATAGAAATTTCAAAAGAAAATGCGGAGAAGATCGTTAACACATTGAAAGCATTTGGGTTTGGCTCTTTAGATTTCAAAGTTGATGATTTTTGTAAATCCGGATTCGTAATTCAGCTTGGGTATGAACCCAATAGAATAGATATATTAACATCTATTACTGGTGTAAACTGGGCAGAAATCTGGAAGAATAAAACGAGGGGTATTTTTGGAAGTTCTAATATACCGGTATATTTCATTGGGAAAAAACAATTAATAAAAAACAAAATAGCAACAGGAAGAGATCAAGATTTGATAGATGTTAAAAGACTGAAGAGAATCAAGATGAACGGAAAATAAATATTATGAAAATTACTTTTCTTGTACCACCACCAATTGACGGAAAAATACCTGAGCGGGTTGCAGGTTGCGCATACCTGCTCTATTATGTCCCGAATATCTTCCTGCTCAGTGCCGCTGCCGTTCTGGAAAAAGCAGGTTACGAAGTTAAATATATAGAAACTACCATTAAAAAATGGGATCGGGGACATTTTCTGTCATTCCTGAGAGAAGATTTGAGTGATGTTTACAGCTTCTACTCCGTCAATCTCTCACAAGAGACCGATATGCAGGCGCGAAAGGATATCCGCGAAATAAGGGGAAATGTACCGGTTGTGTTCTTTGGCCCCGCGCCCTCTGACAGACCTGCTGAATTTGTCGTGGATGAAAATTCCTATGTCGTCAGGGGCGAGCCAGAATATACGATGCTTGAGCTGGTTAAAGCACTTGAGGCCAAATCGAATATCAACGGTATAAAAAGCGTATCTTTTAGAGCTAGCGATGAGATCATTCATAATGCTAATCGAGAACCGATAGAAGACCTCGACTCACTGCCTTTTCCAGCACGACATCTCCTGGAAGAACGGGATGTTTATTATAATCCCAAATTAGGAATGCGCCCCTTTACGGCCGTTTGTACTTCGAGGGGATGTTCATATCGGTGCATTTATTGCGTCCCCTCTTCCCTGAGCTTTTCAAGGGAACTTGAGTATAAACATTACATGGAAAAGAAGCCTCCTGTGAGGAAGAGATCCCCTGAAAATATCATTGAGGAATTCAAATTATTGAAATCCCAGGGTTATAAGGCCGTGAATGTGCAGGACGACCAGTTTGTATGGGGTGAAGAGCGGACGATCAAGATATGCAAGGGTATCAAGGATTTGGACATCGTGTGGGGCTGTTCTGCAAGATCGGATCATTTGACCGAGCCTATTGTAAAGGCTATGGCAGAGGCGCACTGCAAGTTTATTGATCTCGGTGTTGAGTCTTTTAATCAGGAGATACTGGATTATGTGAAGAAGGATATTGACGTCAAGAAGAATGAAGAGGCCATTAAACTGGTGAAAAAATACGGTATCTCCGCCAAGATCAATATTATGTTTGGGGCCTCACCGCTGGAGACAATGGATACCATCAAAAGGAATATGGAAGAAGTTAAAAGGTTAAAGGTAGATCAGGTGATGTATAACATTGCTAATCCTTTTCCAGGTACGGAATTTTATAAGATTGCCAAAGAAAATAAACTCTTTGTTTACGGGGATTACAAGCCTGTCAATGTGGCAAAGGAGGCGAATATTGCCTATCCACATCTCGGCAAGACGGACCTTGAAAAGGCGGTACGCCGCGCCAACTTTGAATTCTTTCTGACACCCCGTTTTATCCTGAAAAATGTTCGCCGTCTGGGTTCTCTGGACTCACTAAAAGCCATGTTCAGGAAGCTCTTTTAGAGATGAAAATGTATTTTTCTCCGTGTTCTCAGCGACTTCTGTGGCAAAGGTGTATTTCAGATGAAATTTTCTATCCTAGTTCCAGCGTATAACGAAGAACAATCTATCTCTTCCTGTCTGAATTCCCTTATTTCTGTTGTC
>Ga0209417_1003140_pt1 | contig 22970 bp, 14 predicted proteins | sample RifGroF2_FD_184002 | JGI IMG/M metagenome (GOLD analysis project Ga0209417, IMG submission 184002) | Groundwater microbial communities from Rifle, Colorado, USA - Groundwater F2 (SPAdes) (version 2) | ecosystem: Environmental > Aquatic > Deep subsurface > Groundwater | place: Rifle, Colorado... | reverse complement strand
AGTGGATTAAAATCATCAGGGGTATTTTCTACTAAGTTGGCCATGTTGGGTAATTTGCTTTCTATTACTCGAGGAGTTAATATTCCTTCAGCGCAGCAAAAAACATTTGAAAACTTATTGAGTCAGTTAGCAAAAGAGATTCCGGCTGGAGATGTTACGATGATCAATACCTTTATTACGCATTTACGATCTGCGGCTGAATCTTCATTGATTTCTGAGAGCAAGCGATCGTGGATTAGTGATACATTAATTGCACAGGTGCAGAAAAAAATTCGTAAGTAATTGGATTATACCTATTCTAATGAAAGGATATTATTATGAAGCGTATGATAAAATGTGGATTATGTGTAGCAGCTTTGTGTGCTCCGATTGTCCATTGTAGTGCCGTAGTGATTCAGGCTGATCCTGCATTGTCAGGAGTAAAAACATTTTTAAAAAAAGTGCAAGAAGATCCTAAGCACGTTGATGCGCAAGGGCTTGAGCAATTTAAAAAAGATATTTTAGCAGCCAAAGAGCCTTCTGATGCAGATAAAGATGAGATCGCGGTAAAGTATTTGGTTGGAATTTTTAATAATAAGGAAAATTTGCATGCGACAGGAAAGGAAATTTTTAAGTTTATAGCGCTTAATAAAGAAAAAATTAAGGTTATGAATAAGGAGCAGCTGGAGTATCTTGATAATAATATGTGTCCTGCTTTATTTGCTAATTGGGCGACCATTAAGCAAGGTGAGAAAACAAAGCCAACAACAAAACCGGTGCAACCAGTTAAAAAACCAGTTGCGCCTACAAGCGCGCCAGCCCAGCCATCAGTTCCGCCTATTGTGCCTTAAGCACAAGTGAGTTGATAATAAGTTTGGATAATGTATTGCTAGAAAGGGCATGATGCAATGAATAAGGACATAATAAAACAATATAGCTGCGAGTTGATAGGAACGTTCTTTTTGACGCTTGCCGTACTTGTAACGAGTAATCCTTTAGCCGTTGGTATAATGCTTGCAGGGTTGGTGTATATTGGAACCTTTATTTCTGGTGGACACTACAATCCTGCGGTTACGTTATCGTTATGGTTGAATGGGCGTTTTTCATTGCATCATGTTCCTGGTTATATGCTTGCGCAGTTATGTGGGGCTTGGGGCGCCGGGGCGTTGAGTTATTACCTTTTAGGTAAAATTGTTTTTACTGCGCCATTAGTATCGCTTGGAACGCTCAAGCCCATGATGCTTGAAATGCTTGGTTGTTTTGTTTTTGTGAGCGTTGTTTTGGAAGCAACATCGACCGAGCGAGCAGATGCGACGATAAATGCGTTAATGATAGGTCTTGCGTTGGCATCAGTTGCTTTTTTATGGGGGGCTTATTCGGGCGGGGCATTTAACCCAGCTGTGGGAATAGGGCCTGTGTTATTTGATATGGCCAAAGGGGGGTCTTCTGGGTGGCTTATTCCTATTTATTGCATGGGGCCATTTGCGGGGGCTTTGGTTGCAAGTATTTTTCATGGTTGGTGGAGGGGAAAGGTTTTATAAAGTTGACTTTTAGCTTGTAAAAAAGTTATCCTCATTTCAGGTTGTTAATTGTTTCACTTTTATAAGGAGAGCGTTATGAACTCAAAAACGTTGATGTATAGGCACATTCTCAAAGCACTTGCGTGTTGCAGCATGTGTTTTGTGGCTTCGTCTGTGCATGCCTTTGAGGTTTTGCAAGTACGTTACGGCGCAGCTGATGGCTGGGCTGATAAAACACAGATGTTTAAGGATTTAGCTAAAAATGATAAAAAGATTGATTTTCAGGTAACCAATACGGCATTGGGTGGTGATCCTAAGCCAAATGTTGTAAAAAAATTAGAAGCATATATTTGGGATAAGGGAGAAGTAAAAAAAATAGAAACTGGCGAAAATGCCAAATTTGTCTATACACCGGTTGATACAGCTGCTGCTGGAACCGTATTTAATTCAAAAATCGAAGTTATAAGTGCTCGTTATGGAGCACAAGACAAGTGGTTGGATGTTAGCGCAAAAGTTCGTGAAATGGCTGAAAAAGGAATGATTGAAGTTCCTGCGGCAAAAAACGTGTTTTTTGGGAGTGATCCAATTCCTGGTGTTGTAAAAAATTTAGAAATTGTTATTAAAGATTATGCGGGAACACGAACCATTGTTGTTCCTGAAAAAGAAATCTTTAAATTTCAGCCATTGCCTTTTGATGTAGCATTTGCTCGTTATGGGGCTCAAGATAAATGGGCTGATGTAACCGAAGGTTTGCGCAATGATGCTCATGCACATGGTTTTGTTGCTGTTGGCAAGCAGCTACATGGTGCATTTGGAGATGTAATTCCTGGTGTTAAAAAACATTTACATGTATTTATTCTTGATAAGGATGGGCTCAAAGAATTAGTGGTTGAGGATTTTCAATCATTATTTTATATTCCATCCGGCACAACTGTTGCCTTAAAATCGGCAAAATGGAATAAGTATCTTGGGGTTAGAGATGGCAAAAATCTTGGTATCTCTACCGATGGAAAAGAAAATAAGGCATGCCAATTTGTTGTAGAAACTGATGGAAAAGCTGTTGGATTTAAGTCGGTTAGTGCTGATAATACATTTTTACATCTTACCGCCGGTGGAGCAATTCTTTTTGAAGGTAAAGAGATAAAAGACGGTGAAGAAGGTAAAGGTTTATGGAATACTCGTTGGGCTGTTGAGCGTTTAGATGCTGGGAAATTAACAACCGTGGCTTCTGAAAAGAAAGTTCAGGCAAATGCACTTTCTACGCCTAACATAGACCATCTTGCTTTCCGTGCTGGCAATGGTCGCTATCTTGCATTAAGTGATACTGATGCTTTTGCATTGGCAAGTGCTCCTGAACGTGCGCCAAAACATCCAAGAGATTATTTTATCATAGAAGTTGTAAAGCCAGTTGCGGTTGAAACAGTTGCTGCTGCGGCGTCTGGTGCTGCAGTTACTGCTGCAACAGATTCAACAATGGCGGCGCCAGTTCTTGCTACTGAACCTCGTGAAGTTGTTGTTCCAACCGGCTTTGCTCCAGAAGCTGGTAAATTGAAAACAATAACCATGGGTAGCAATGCAAACGAATTAGAAGTATGGGGTATTGGGTTTGATAATGCCCTGTATCGTTTTGATCGTTATTCAATGTCTGAAGTTCCTTGGACAAAGCAAGAAGCAAAACTTATTGATGGAACAACATTGGTATTAGAAGATGTTGCTTGTGCATCAGATGGCACAATGGTTGGTGTTAACAATGCTGGTAAATCATTTAAATATGATTGGGCTGCAAAAAACTGGGATGTTCTTGCGATGGGTTCTGGCAATGATGCGCTTGACCTTGACCAAATTGCGGTTGGGCACAAAGATTGCATTTGGGCAACGGATAACGATTCTAGTACAGTCTATGAATATACTCAAGACAAGGGTTGGGTAGCTCGTGCTCAAAATATTGCAATATTTGTAGCGGCTGGTGTTGATGGTACCGTTGCAGCGTTGAACAAAAATGGAACACCATTTTTATGGAAAGACAGTAAGTGGCAACGCATGGACACTATTGCTCTTGAAAATATTGCAGTTGGCAAAGCTGATATGATTATGGGTATTGATAAAAATGCAAATTTGCTTGAATACAAAGATAGTAAGTTTGTAGCAGTTAAAGGCGAAGGTGACAAATCTGCAACAGGGTTTGATGGTATTGCAATGAATGCTGTTGGAACCATATTCTTGACCGATGAAGATGGTGATCTTTATCGCAAAGGTGATACTGCGGTTGCCGTAACGGTTAAAACAAGTGGTGATGCTGGTATTACTACAAGAGAAATTAAACCTGCAGTTGTAGAGGCTGGTAAAGAAACACGTGATGAAGCTGTTAAAAAAGGTAAAATTAAGAAAAAACCTGCTAAGAAAAAAACAACAGGGAAAAAGAAAAAAGTAACAAAAGCCAAGACAAAGAAAGAAAAAGCAACAAAAAAAACAGCGTCAAAAAAGAAGTCAACAAAAGCAAAAAAGACAACAACAGCTAAGAAAACAACAACGAAAAAATCAGCAACAAAAAAAACGGCTAAGAAATCAGCAGCAAAAAAAACAACAAAAAAAGCGGCAGTTAAAAAATAGAGTAAATAGTTTAGTTGCTTAAAAAAGGTCGTAGCGACTTATTATAAGTTACTACGACCTTTTTTTATTCATGCATTTTTTTCTTAATCCTAATAAACATCGATAGCAAAGGCCATCTCAACTTCTTTCCCCTGAAAGGCTATTCCAATCTTAGCTATTGAAGTAATGCCCTGCTTTTTGAGTGGCAATGTATATTTGCGTTCATCAATTTGCTCAAGCGCTCCTTTTGCAACCTCAGCAAGGGGCGTTGGATCTTTTTTAAGCTTGCGCTTAAATTCAAAGACAATTCCGGGTTTTGTTTTATCTTTAGGGATAATAGCCACATCGTATCGGCCCTTACCGGCCTCAAGATTGGATGTTACAACGTGCGTATCGGCCAGTGAGACAAACATACCAAGCACAAAGGCATGATACATGTTCTCAGGGTGGACCTTTGGCACATCAAAAAAGCTTACCGACGCCATCACACTTTCGATAAATAATTCCTCAAAATAAGGAAGATTAAGATTAATCAGAGCGGTCACCATCTCTTTAAATGTATTTTCAATACCATAACTTACAAACCATGCAGTAATCATTTTTTTCAATGAATCTAACACTTCATAGTTTGGTGCGAGCAACCATGCTTTTGTTTCACCCACCATATGTGTGCGGCTCTTCCACGTAAGGTATCCGGTAAAAACCAAAAATGACCACATTGCGTTTGAATCATTCTGTACATCGCGAAAGACAATCGTATCGCTAATGGTTTTTTCAATGGATCCGCCATCTAAAATTTTGAGCAAATTCTCCTTATCTTCCGCCGACGCACGCCGTATCGTCTCCTGAATGAGCATGTGCCTGCCGGTGTTGACCCAGTGAGACCCCAACGTCTTTTGATTAATACATTCGATGATTGACCAGGGATTATAGATCATCGTAAAATACTCACGCCTTTGTTCATCGTATTTTGGCAACCCCACACGATACCCATTATACCATTCACGTACTTTTTCTCGCTCAATCGGCGTTTTGAAATAATCAAGGATTGCGGTCACTTCTTGTTCTGTAAACCCAAACTTATCGGCAAAGGTATCATCAAGCATTGAATATGATGCGGAATTATTCATCCCTGAAAAAAGACTATCTTTGGCTATGCGCAAAATACCGGTGATAACCGAAAATTCAAGATAATTATTGTCTTTCAAACCTGCGCAAAAAAAATTGTACATAAAGTTTTTTATTTCTTCATAATAATTAAATTCAAAACCCGCTTGCATCGGCGCATCGTATTCATCGATGAGAATAATTACTTTTTGATTGTAAACGTTATAAAGATGCTCTGAGAGAAACTTTAATGCTTGTTCGTAATGCGTTTGCGAAGCTTTTTGCGTTATTAACGCCTGAAAAATTGACTGGCTATGCTCATCAGTAAAAGAATTTTTAAGAACTATACCGTGACGTTTACATTCGGCAGTAATTAAAAGAGTTATCGCTTCGTAACATCCTTCCCACGTGGAACTTTTAATGCCTTTAAACGTAATAAAAATAACGGGATACTTCCCTTGCTTTTCCATAATTTCTGGATAATTTGTTATAGCAAGGCCATCAAATAAGTGACGATTATCAGATTGGTTTGGATGTTTTTCAAAAAAATATTGGAGCATCGACATGTTCAAGGTTTTACCAAAGCGGCGGGGGCGCGGGATAATGGTAACTTTATCAGTTTTTTTTGATATAAGTTCATAAATAAACATTGATTTATCGACATAATAATAATTACGTTCGATCAACTCTTTAAAATCGTGAATACCTAATCCAATTTCTTTTGTTATCATGTTTACTGCCCTTATTTTTCATGCCCACATTAAACATCTCACCATATCTTTACAAGACTATATCAAGGTTTTCTTGCTTTGTCATTACATCACCCCATGCCAAAGTCTTCCTCTGTATCTTGTGAAAATGGGCTGATATTTTTTTTATTGACATTCTTTTATTAAGGTGGCTATAATAAATTCAGTTAGTAATTATTTAATATTTTAAAAGGAGAACGTCATGAAGATGCGTTTTTTATCTGCATATGCTTTGTTAGCATTATTAGGGTGTGCTGAATTGGGGGCTTATACGTATATATTTAAAAAAACGCGTGCTAGCGTTGATGAACAGATAGCTGCTCAGCATAGAGAGCCAGGGAATGATGATTTTAGTGGTGCTTCAGCGTCAAAGTATGGTTTGTCATTTATTGGAAATGTTAAAGGTACTGATGTTGAAAATGTTCGCAGCCAGGCTATTTTGCGATTTGTTAATATCCCCGGTGATTTTCCAGGTACTATTTCTGTATTTGCTCGTGGGAGAGGGGCAAAGCAGTATGCTGCTTATTATTTTAAGTTTTCTTTGTATAACGGAAAGGTTTCTAGTTTGACTACTACTTTAAATAGAAACATGGGAGAGTTTAAGCCTAAACCCGTAACCTTTAAGTACAAAGGCCAAGATGCGTTTGGCATTATGTTGCCTCATAGTATTTCATTAACTGAATTCGCATTGTATACTGATTACAGCGGTTTAACCAGTGAAAATTTTGTTGTTCATGAAGTCAAAAAAGCTGGCGCTGTAGAAGCGTTTAAAGCCTTAGAAATTACTGATATTAAAGATGCAAATTTTGAAAGTACAAGTGCTATTAAAGTTCCTACTACTCCTAGTGGTGTGCCTATATCAATGACAAACGCTCTAATAGTAGAATAAAAATGTTATAATAAAATAAGTAGAAAAAAGGCGTAGCGACTTATAAAAAGTTGCTACGCCTTTTTTTTATTCATGCATTATGTGGGGCGTAAGCATCCACGTTTGTGTTGCGTCATCATAGTGTACAAGCGCATACGCGTTGCAGTTATAAGCGTTGGGGGAGGGGGATAGAGTATTTATTTTTTTCGCGCGCGCTTTTTTTTCGGTTCGGCTGAGTATGCATCATGATCAACAATGATGCCATCTTCTTCAACTTCATAGTGCCACGCCATCAATTTCCCCTCAAAAGCCAGTCCTATTTTGGCAATCCTGTGAATATTACGCGCATGCATGATGGTGGTATAGTTTTTTTCTTTAATTTGCTCCAATGCGCTTGCTGCAAATTCTTCAAGCGGTCCTTGGCGTGCTGCTTTGCGCCGCTTAAATTCAATAATAGTTCCTGGTTGTGATGTGTCGTGCGGAATAATGCACATATCATAGCGGCCTGTACCGCTTTCACGATTGGTTGTTATTTCGTGCGTATCACCCAGACTTATCATAATTCCCAACGTAAAAGCTTGATATACACTTTCACCATCTTCATCAATATCAAAATAGCTTACGCTTGCAAGAACATTAAATTGGAAAGCCTTTAAAAATACTTCTGGAATGCCATCTTCAATTCCACTCAACATTTTTTTAAATTTTAACCGTTGACATTCAGGTGATGAAAACCATGCAATAATCATTGATTTTAATGAATCGAGTACTTCAAAATTAGGAGCTATAAGTGATGCTGTTGTTTTTCCCACCATATGTGTGCGGCTCTTCCACGTAAGGTATCCGGTGAAAACTAAAAATGACCACATCGCGTTTGAATCATGTTGCACATCACGAAAGATAATCGTATCGCTAATGGTTTTTTCAACCGCCTCACCATCTAAAATTTTGAGTAAATTTTCCTTATCTTCCGCCGACGCACGCCTCATGGTTTCTTGAATAAGCATGTGCCCGCCGGTGTTGACCCAATGAGCGCCAAGAGCCTTTTTATTGATGCATTCGATAATTGACCACGGATTGTAGATCATCGTAAAATACTCACGCTCGTGCGCATCGTATTTTGGTAACCCAACGCGATAACCATTGTACCATTTGCGCACGTTTTCTCGCTCAATTGGCGTTTGAAAATAATCAAGTATCGCCGTCACTTCTTGTTCTGTAAAACCAAAAGCATCGGCAAATGTATCATCAAGCAACGAATACGATGCTGAATTATTCATTCCCGAAAAAAGACTATCTTTGGCTATGCGCAAAATACCGGTGATCACCGAAAATTCAAGATAATTATTGTCTTTAAGGCCGGCACAGAAAAAACTATACATGAAGTTTTTTATTTCTTCATAATAATTAAATTCAAAACCCGCTTGCATCGGCGCATCGTATTCATCGATGAGAATAATGACTTTTTGATTATGAATAGCATAAAGAATTTTTGATAACATAAAAAGTGCATCAGCTACATCACTTGATGATCCCTTTTTATCAATTATTTTTTTTATATATATTTTATCATGCTCATTCAATGCATTATCTTGCAATACGTATTCATGGCGCATATATTCCAGAGCTATGAGCGATTGAATCTTATCATAACAGTCATCCCATTCATTATATTTTACACCCTTAAACGTAATAAAAATAACGGGATATTGCCCTTGCCGCTCCATAATTTCTGGATAATGTGTTATAGCAAGGCCATCAAACAAATGACGATTATCAGATTGGTTAGGATGTTTTTCAAAAAAATATTGGAGCATCGACATATTCAAGGTTTTACCAAACCGGCGGGGGCGTGGAAGAATGGTGACCGTTTTTGTTTTATGCTTAAAAATATCGTGTATAAACATTGATTTATCAACGTAATAACAATTACTTTCAATCAATGTTTTAAAATCGTGAATACCTAATCCAATTTCTTTTACCATGTTCGTCACCCTTATTTTTCATGCCCACATTAAACATCTCACCATATCTTTACAAGACTATATCAAGGTTTTCTTGCTTTGTCATTACATCACCCCATGCCAAAGTCTTCCTCTGTATCTTGTGAAAATGGGCTGATATTTTTTTTATTGACATGGATAATTCAAGGTTAAAGCGTATCATACATTATGTGCGGGGTAAGCATCCACGTTTGTGTTGCGTCATCATAGTGTACAAGCGCATACGCGTTGCAGTTATAAGTGTTGGGGCGGCTTGTTATGGTAAAGATGGGAAGATTTGTATGGTGTTGAGTGCAGGGGATTGTTATTCCTGATTCAAGGGGGAGCCAGCCATTAGGGTTTTCTGGGGCGCGTGATATAGTGTCAATCGTATGAAATTGATTGATTCCGTGACGCATGTGTTGATGCCCTCTGATAATGCCGCAGAGTAGCGCTGAGTTTGGAGTGTTTATTTTTTGAGTATATGCATTAAAGGCTTGGTCGCTTGCAATAACACCTATTGAGCGATGATCACTCGATGTGTATATTTGGTCATGATTAACAAAATCGCTCCATAAAAAACCATTATTTTTAGGCATTTCATTAATACAATAAAAAAAGGTTGTGCTACGTAGTGTGTTGAGTGCGCAGCGCAGCAAGAATGTTTTAATGAATGTATCGATTGGTTCAGTAAGGTCATATACAAAGAGTGGGTCTTGTTGGTAAGCGCTTGGAGATTCATAGTTAAAGGAATAGGGTAGTCCTCCATGATTAAATTGCAAGAATTGTATTTTTTGATCATTTGATTGTATGCCTATAAAACATGCTTGTGGCAAAAGATCAAAAAGGGGAATAAAGTTTTTAATTATTGTTGTTGCGTCGATTTTCCCATATTTTGTTATACATTCTTGAATGGTTCCATATTTTGCCATGAGATTTAGTTGCTCATGGTTGCCGCGCATTATGATAATGTGGTCAGGGTTTTGTTTTTTTAATAGGAGTGCAAGAGCAAGTGTTTCGATGCTATAATGGCCGCGATCAATAAGATCTCCTAAAAAAACAAGATACGTGCATGGAGCCAAGTTTCCGTATTGATCCATAAGGTTTTTGCTTTGCAGGGAACGGATTATCTGGGTGAGTGCATGAACTTCTCCGTGTAGGTCTCCAATGGTAACAATGCGTGTATTTTGCGGCACAATAAGTGCCTGTAGGTAGATGCCTTGTTGTGGATGTAAAAGGGTTTCTACGCTTTTAGGTTGGAGTTTGAGGGATAAATCCATGGTGAGCTTATTCTTGACGCATGTTACAAGGTCTGTAATATCGCGCAATGAAAGAATTGGTATGGATTGTATTTCAAATTGAGCGGGATTTTCAGAGAGTTCATCAATAGCATTGAGCATAAATTCTAGTGGGTTGGGTTCATTTTCAAGTACATGAGGGGAAAAAAAGTGGATGATCTGCGAACAATATGTTTTGCATTGTTCACAACAATCAATAATATTATCGATAACGGTAATTTTGTTGATAGGAAAATAGATAGATTCAGCATCATCACCCATTCCGTTTAGTTGGGTAAGATGGATTATTGTGTGAAAAATTACTATTATTATTAAATGCAACTTTTTTTTATTGATAAACATAGCGTCCTTAGCGTATTTTTAGTAAGGCAATGTACTGTTTAGTATAGAGTATAGCGTGTATTTTGGTTGATGCATAATGCCCCATGAGCCATTTTACGATGTGGTGGCGTGCGTGGTATAGTGGTTAATATGTGGCCATGCGACTGTAATGCTTGGATGGCATGATGGTTTGCGTGGCGTATGTTTTATGTCTTATGGAGGTTTTATGAAATTTTTAGTGAATTCTATTCGTTTTTCTCTTTTTTCATTGTTTTTTATAATGCCATTATCTGTTGCGGCTCAACGTCCAGCAGTTGATATAAGTGATTATAATGGTGCTTGCGATGAACGTGAGGCGCTAAAAAAAGCCCTTAGCGAATCATTGCAAGAAGCGGTACGTCATGCACGTGCCCGCACGCCACAAGAAATGGCAAAAGAATACAATGGGGATTGTACTGAGGAAGAAGCATTACAAATTGCATTGAGTGAATCTGAAGCGGTTCCAGCTGAATGCGCATTGTTTGAAATTGCTCCAAATCCATATGAGCAAGATGATGCTGCGTTTGGTGGTGGCAACGCGTATGTTTGTGCTCCAAATCCATACGAGACAGATGACTATCCACATGAATATGCCTATTTTGACAATCAAGCTCCTGTAAATTCTGCTGTTCCTTATGGTTATAATAATGCCTATGAGAATAGGTATAACTATAGCGTGAATAGTGGGTCTTACAATATGCCATACGCAGAGGAAGAGGCAGATAGGATTGATGCATCTCAAGCTTATAAACCAATTATGCAAAAAACTGTTGAAGCTAATGTTTCAATGTGTCAAAAAATTTCAACAGCTTTGTTAGGGGTAACAGGAGTTTCCGCTCTTGCAGGCATAATTGCTGCATATTTAGTTCGATAATTAAGTTGTAGCGATTAGATAAATCATAGAGCACCTAAAACAAAAGGCGTCCGACTTAAAGTCGGACGCCTTTTGTTTTGCGTAGTATGGTTTTTGGGGATTTTTTTAAATTCTTGCATAGTGTTGTGTCATAGAATTACTTTTGTAATAGTGAAATTTTTTTAAAAATCCTCAATAAAGGGAGAGTAATATGCGTAAGCGTTCTTGGATTTGCTTAGCCATGGGGTTTGTAATGATGGGTTGCTTTGACGTGATGTTGGCAACTGATTTGAAAAATCTTAAGGGAATGTATTCGTACTTTACACGTTATGGTGATGATCGCTATAAGGAATTGTCGGTTCTTGAGGGTGCCGTTGCATGGCATCGTGGAGTGATACGTAATTTATATGATTATGCTCATGGGCAAAAAATGGATACTCCAATGTTATTGGAGCGAAATGATAAAAATGCGCGTGAAGCTTTTGCAGAAGATATGAAGAAATGGGTAGGTGGTATAGAATCGCCTATTGCAAAACTTGTTCGTGGGCTATTTAATTATGCGGCAGGAAATCGTGTTGCGACAGATTTTAAGGTAAGTAATTTAATTCTTGATGGTTATAAAGTTGATAATGTTTTTGCACCCGAAGAATTTGCAAAAAAAATAGCACACATTGTAGGGCGACTGTGGTGGCTTAAGTATCATGTAAAACCTGAAAATGTGGAATATTGGCTTCAAGAAGTTGTCGGAAATCAGCAAAATTTAACCTATTTAAATTTTGCATCTGGTGTTGGACCAAATTTTTTATTAAAAACAAGCGATGCTGTTTTATTAAAAACAATTGATGGTAAAAGATTACAGGAAGATCCTATTTTTGGTAAGGATTTTTTGGATGGATTACGCATTGTTTTTTTGGCTGCGTTGTGGCAGGCCTGTGGATTTGATCGTGTAGCCTTGGATGTATATGTAAAAGAAATTGATGTTGTTTTATCATCGCTTAGAAGTTCCCATTCTATAAATGCTTCAAAATCGGAAATAGATACTAAAATTAAAACTATGGTTATAGTGGCAAAGAAAAAAGAAAAAGAAATGATTGATATAATCAATAGAAAAACGGATCCTCAAAAACAATTAGAACTACAACAATTAGAAAAAGAAATAAAGGATTTTAAAAACAAAAAAAATATTAATGCAGTTAAAGATTGTGAAAATAGAAAAAAAGTATTGTACACAGAGATTCGTGGCGCTATTAAGGATGATGGTGAATATCAAGCTAAGTTATCAGAAAAAATAAAGCTTGAAAAAGAAATTATGACATTGCGTGAGTCTTTAGCAGCTCTTGATAGGGTTCAGATACCTTCTAGTGATATTTTTACGGGAGTTCCTTTTGCAGTTGAAATGATAGATGATCTTTTTGCTGAGGTTCGTGGTTATAGCCCTGAGCTTCCTTTGAGTGATGAACAGCTTGAAAAGTTTGTTTTTGTTGCCTTGCAGCCTGGAAATTATCCTCCGGTTATTTCACATCAATATTCAGTGCCGTCTAATTTTAACGGTATTCCTTTTCCTGACTGCGTTGACCATATGGTGCGTTTATTGGTAAATCATCTCGTTTACGATCATACCAGTAAAAAATTTAATATTCAAAAGCTTCGGGAATTAACTCAACGAGAACCATCGTCTCGGTTAGTAGGTTTTTATGAACGTTATTCTGATGTTAATTCTGCTGGTGCGATATCTGTTCATAGAGATTGGTTGGATGTTATTAGTAATCATTATTTTGTTAGTTATAATAGAGTGGTTGGTGATGATCAGACATCACAAGATAACAGTAGCGCGAAAAAAGGTTTTATAAAGCTTCCACCAGAACTTGCGTCTCATGATAAATTAAAGAATTATTTAGAGCGCAGTGGTTATGGTGTTGTTCCTGATGATGTTATTTTATATGAAATAATACCTAGTATGAATAATATTGTTATGTTATTGAATGATCTATGTAATTTTCAATTATTTTCTTATGATCAAGAATTTATTGAAAAATTTACAGGGGGAACTTTTTTAAACCATTATTTACAAGAGGTTTTTGCTGCATTTGGAACGGTTGAGGTTTCGCATGCTTTTGATAGACATGGTGAAAAAGAATTAATTAGTCCACGTAGGTTTGATTCAATCGAATCAGGGTCAGTTGATTTAAAATTGACTTTTGATAGGTTTGCAGCACTTGCTGTACCTCAAGAAGTTTATGAAATAACAATAAATTTATTATATGGTGGGCATGCAGAGCTTTATGCGCCTGAGAATGATATTGAAGCCTTTGATTATTTTCATGGGGTTTCTTATTTTAGTGGGCATCCATTAGTTCTTAGTATGTTGTTACCTTTATCGCAAAGTAAAGTTTTGTATGGTCAAAAAGATACAGAAAGCAATTTGAATGAGTTTTTGAACTTATTATCTATGCCACTTTCAGATAGGCAAAAATTAAGTGATATTTTAGCAGGACTTAAAGTTATTCCAACGGTGGAGCAGGCTCAGTTTTTAAAATCTGTAATCAACGTTGATATTATTGATGAAATGATTATAGATGAATATTTATTAACTTATTATTCAAAAGTAATAACAAGTTCGTGGATTTCTTCGAAGTTGGTTAAAGAGGCTATAGATTATGTAAGTAATATTCACCCTTTTTTGTGGGTACTGGGTGCTGAAAAAGGTAAATATTTAGTTTTTTCATTTTGGGCGACATTGCTGAATGATGATAGAGTACTTGAAGATAATGGCACATTGGATGGTCTTGTTAAAATTGTACAAGGGCTTTTTCGCCATATATTGTTTAGAGGCATCGCACCTAGAGATAATAGATGCCAAGATGTTTTTTTTATGTTAAAACGTTTATTTGAAAAAGGTCTAGGATTTAGTGGAATTAAAGATTTTTTTTCAGAGATTATAGAGCATCTAGAACGGAAAGAATTATATGTATCTGAAAAACGCTCGAGTGTTGTTACGGCGATTTATTTTATTCCTTTATTTTTGGAACAAGAAGAGTTGCGAGAATCAACAATTTACTTTATAGAAAAACTTATGAGTTATCCTTGGCTTGATGCGCCGATGAAAGTTCAGTTGCAGGATTTTTTGCCAAAAAACTAGCGCGATAAAATATAAACAACACAAAAAAGGCGTCCAAATTCAGTAGGGCGCCTTTTTTGTGTTGTTTATATGGCGGCTTCAACAGGCGAATAATTTCAATTTTAAATTAAATCCTTGTGTTTACTAGTTTGATTCAGGTATTCTCAAACTAGTAAAGGTTTTTTTGTGAAATGTTATTAAGAAAGGATTGTATTATGAAGTGCTTCAATATGTTACCGTGTGTTACATTTTTATCGTTTGCTATGGGATTGGTTTATATACCAGGTGTTTTTGCAATTAAGCAAAATTATAGTGGTGCGCTTAAAAATAAAGATTTTGCTTTGGCTGTTGATTTAGCTTCACAAGAATTAAAAAAAGGAAATCCAGTTAAGTTAACAGCATTTTTAAAAAACGATGTACCTGATTCTATTGTGTATAAATTGTATGCTTCGGTTTTAGATTATGTTGACAGTATAAAGGAAGATTCTGGAGAAAGAATAGGAAAATCTGATTTTATGGATTTTTTTGTAAAATTATCAGATAAAAAATTAATTCATAATTGTGGGTTAGTTAAGGTAACATCAAGATTATTACGTTTATATCTTATTATAACATTGATAAATGATGCCAAGTTTCCTTATGTTTATCAACAAACATTTCAACCTTTATTTTTAACGTTTTTAGAAAGATCACTTAATAGTCATGAGGTTTTTGAAGTTACCCTTGAGATTGCAAAATCTTTTATAAAAGATTTTTGCGATAGAGAAGACGTTGATCCTAGCATTCTTTGGCTGCAATCTTTAGGTTATAATATGTTAAGTATGTTGGTAAAAAAAGGGGATAGACCTGCTTTTGATGTTGCTCAGGATGTAGCGCGTGAAGAAAATCAATCATTGTTACGTAAAGCTCAAGATATATTGAAAGAATATCCGAATATGCCGCTTTATAAATCGTCGGTTGAAGATTTAACGACATCATTGAAAATCCTTAAAGAAGCGTTGGCTCATCCGGGTTCTGGCACAGTAGTGCATGAATAATTTTATGATTTGTTTGTATCGTTAATGTAGTGTGTTATATCATTAAAACCCCAGGTTGTTATGCTTGGGGTTTTAATATTAGATGTATCAAGTGGATACGTAGTTTATAGGTGGAAGGTTTTAAGGGGTGCCAGTTAAAAATAGATTGCACAATAAAAAAAGGCGTCCGAATTTATTCGGACGCCTTTTTTATTTATCTTGAAGAATAGTGATTATTCTTCGTCTTCTATTGAATTTTCTTCATCAGACATCATTTCATCTTCGACGTTTTCTTCATCATCGGACATCATTTCGTCGTCAATGTTTTCTTCATCATCAGAATGGAATGAGCTAAAATCTGAGTCATCCATATCTCTGTATGATTCTTCATACGTTTCTTCATCATTTATTTCGCATCCTGTGGCGTGCATTGGTGCTGAGCCTGCAAGAAGTGCAAGGCTAAAAAGTGCATAAAATAATTTGTTCATAGTATTCTCCTTTCATTACACAATAATAATACGATTCACTTTATTATCTCTCACTTTAGTATAAAAGAACGTACCGGGTAGCTTTTGAGGGAGCGTTTCCGGTACGTTCTTTCTATTCTAATGGTAATAAAATTAGGGATAAAAAGTCAAGCGTTATGTTATTTTGTTATGGTATTAGCGATGATTTTCGATGTTGTGATCTGGTGCAAAGATTGTATAGCTCTGTTCTGTGACTTTTACGTTATTGTGTTTATAGTGGTTGTAATAAAGGGTGCCTAATTCTTTGTAATAGTTTTCGTAATTAAGTAATGATGGTGTTGTATCGTGTTTTAGCTCATGTGCTTGTGTGTTAATTAATCGTGTAATTTTTGCCATAAATGGCTTATATGAGCGTGGGTTAAGTAAACTGAAAAATCTTGAAAAAGGAGCCAATAAAGCTTTATGATTCCATGATTTTTCAAATGAAGCTGCACATCCGCCAAACATATAAGGCCGTAGGCACGTCAGGTAGCTCATAATGCCAAACGCATTATTGCCTTGCATGTTTATTGTTTTGCAGTTAGGACCTAAGCCAGCAAAGGCATCGCGTTCAACTGAGGTTATTTTATTGCCAGAAAGGTCAATTTTTTTGAGTTTAAAAGCACCATAAAAAATATTATTGTTGAGTTTTGTTAATCCGTTATGCCCTAGGTTGAGCTTTTGAAGCTCCATGCATGGAGAAAATAGTTTTTCTGTAAGGGTTGTGATGTTGTTAAATGATAGATCTAATAAGGTAAGTGCCGAAAGTCCTGAAAATGCATTGTTGGCAATACTCATTGGAATCCCTGATTTTGATTCATCCCACGAAAAGAGTCTATTGTTACCAAACATGATAAGTCTTTGCAATTGATGGAGATCGTTAAAGGCAAAATCTTGAATTTCTGTAATTTTGTTTCCTTCAATATATAACTGTGTAAGACTGACAAGTCCTTTAAATGAGGTTGCGGTAATTTTTTCGAGTTCGTTACAACCCAAATGTAATGTGGTTAGACATTGTAGATTTTCGGGGACGGTGAGGTTGTCATTATTGATGGTGTGTATTCTATTATGGCGTAGGTCAAGGATGCGTAATTGTGGTACGATGTTAAAATCTTTAACGTCAAATGATGCGAGTGAGCACCCTGAAACATCAAGAGCTTTGAGCGAAGGCATAATGTACCTGCTGTTGTAGATGAGGCATGTAGTGTTTGTACTGAATGATTGGATATTGGCATTATTTGCTAATGAAAGATATTCAAGGTGTGGTAACTGGTATGCAGCAATATCGCCCAGTGCTTTTCCTGTAAGCATGTTATTGGCCAGGTTTAAACAGCGTAATTGTCGTAATTGAGTAATGCTTTGATGGATTGAATTTTGAGCAAGATCACTGATCGCATTGTGATCAAGCCACAATTCTTGCAGATGGGCAGAAAGCGTGCTTGTAACCATGTTATTGGTGTTATAGCAGAATGCTTGAGGGGTTAGCGTGGAAAGATTGTTACCACTTAAGCGCATCTGTATGACGTTAAGTCCGCCCATAAGGGGTAAGTGTTCGGGAGAAAAACGATTATGGCTTAAATCAATGAGTTCGATTGGTTGATGCTCTAATCCGGCAAAAAGGTTGATGTCAGCGCTCTGAAGTTGTGTGTTGTTGGTGATGTGTAGCGCCTTGAGGTTGGTGTTATGGGCAAAAAGATTGCCTGGAAGGTGAGTTAGTGATGTATTTTTAATGGTAATTTTTTCTAGATTGGTAAGTGCATTAAATGCGTTTGGATGAATGGTTGTAAGTTCCGCTGATTCAATAATAAGCTCGGTTATTGCATGAGGTGGTTGAAGCAGTTCAAAATCATGTTCGCCAATACTTTGTATTTTATTTTCATTGATATGTAAGCAGTGAGTATTTGCAATGTGTTGATTTAACGTATTTTTTATTATTTGGTTTTCAAAATACTCAGCGAGCGAAAAACCCCATGAAATTGATGCAAACTCATTCCCTTGTTCAAAAAGTTTACTCGTTGTTTGGTAATTATGTGTAATTGCATAATATTTAACAATATCAGTTATAAATGATTGCGGAAGATTTTTAAACAGGGAAAGAATGGCTTTTTTGCGGTTAAAAGCAAAAAAAGAGTTATTTTCTAAGTTTTCTATTGCTTGCACATAAGTTGCTATTTGTTGTTCATGGTTAAGGCGTAAAAATGGTGCTATTTGGATAGACTCTGGAAGTTTTATTGCATTACATAAGAGCAATTGTTCAAGCGTTGGCTCTACGCTTGTATCGCCATTAAGCCAATAATTCCAATTTTTTGCCAGTGCAAAACTTCTAAAAAAACCTTTTAATTGAGTTTGAAATGCACTAGGCATCATGTTAAACCATGCAGCAGGGACGGCTGATAAGTGCTTTTTATCCCACGATTCTATCAAGGCTTTATAGTTATTTTGAACAATTTCTTGTGCGCTATCTGCAAATGAAAAAGCATTTTTTTGTTGAATGCGTGGCAGGCAGCCAGCTTGCCCAAGATCAAAGACATTTTGTGGGGTTTAATGATGCAATACTAAGGAGTCAAATGGTTTTTTTGTTGCAATCCAATAACCAACTTTTATATCATTTTGTTCTTGTGGTGATAATGCTTCAAGGCTGGTAATAATACGTTGGTATTCTTGTTTACTAACACCACCTAAAAAACCAGGGAGATTTTGAGCTTTCCAACCGGTAACGCGAACAAGATGGTTAATCATGTCGGTAACTTGAATAGAGTTATTGTGCATAGCTTGCGCTGCATGTAAGGTGAAGAGCGTTATACCTGCTGCAAGTGCAAGCGCACTTATTATTTTATGTTTTTTCATTTTTTTATCCATATTTTCCATATTAACCTCCACGGTACTTATAAAACGCTTAATGATACTCTGACAATTCTATTCTTATCAGAGTAGCCGGCTTGTTTTTGAGCGTCAAAGGCCTCTCATTACCATAAATACAATCTGGCAATAATTATATATCTGAAATTTAATGGGGCTTGCATGGTAAAATAAGGATACATGTATTGAAATCAGGCCCTGTTGAGCTTTAATGCCATTAAAGCTCAACAGGGCCTGATTGTGTAGGTTTATACTTAATCTTCGATGTCTAGAAGCTGCATTGTTGTTTGTATGATATCGCGTGTGTCTTGATGAATGTTGGTTTTTTGTATTTCTTGAATAAGGTCATATGGGGTTTTTTCATCTGTATTTTTTGCAGTAAGAAAGAGTTCTTTTATTTTTTCTTTATCATCAGTGCTTTTTGAAGGATTGTTAAGGTAATTGTTAATAATTGGTAATGAAGTACTAATTGAATATTCATCAGAAGATATAAGGTGGAGTGGTGTATTGTTGTCGTTGTTGTTTTCTTCTAACAATTCTGGCACATGATCAAGGAGTATTTCGATATGTGAAATGTTATGTTGGTTTATTTTTTTATGGAGGATTGTGTTGCCTTTATTATCACGTTCTATAAATTGTGCACCATGTTCTTTAAAAAGATTTATATAAGGAGGTATATCATTAATTATATTTCTAAAAATATAATCAATGTAGGTTAAATTATTGTTAGATGGTATTGAGAAGTTAGCCCCGCGTTCCAGTAAATACTGTATAATTTTTATATTATTGCGTGCAGAAAGAGCAGTTAGAATGGGCGTATTCCCCTGTGAATCTTGAGCATCAATGTTGGCACCATGGTCTAAAAGTGTTTGAATTATGGCCAAAATTTTGTCAATTTCATCTTGGCTTTTTATTTTACAAACAGCATGGAGAGGATATGACTTATACTTTAGCCTTTCATTGATAGTGTATTCTTGATTTACTAGTATGCCATCTTTATAGTTAATAAACATAGTAACTGCTTGAATGTCAAGGTGAGAGATTGCATCAATGAATGATTGTATGTCATTAAGGTCGATGTATTGCTGAACATCATACAGATCTCTATCTTGTTGCATCATTATTACATAGTCCTGTGATGTTTTACCATTCATATCAGGGGCATCATTTGCTTTTTTTTCTTTAAGTATGCGTATAATTTCCTCATTTCCGCCCAGCGCAGCGGTGTGTAGAACTGTTATATTTGATGGTGTGGTTGCATGAAGTGATGCGTTTGCTTCTATGAGTATTTGGGTTGCTTCTTGATTGCCAAAAAGGCTTGCAAGATGTAGTGGGGTTAGGTTTTCTATTGATGAAATATTTATATTTTTTGCTCGTTCATTATTTTCATTGTTTTTATCAAGGAGGTTTTGTAAAAGTGGTAAATCGGGAAGTGCTATTGCATGAAAAATTGTATTATGAATGTCATAATTTTCAATGATAATGTTTCTTATATTTTGTATATAATTTCGTATGCATTTATTTAGTTCAAATTTAATAAGAAGTTCAAGGAGTGATGTGTCATATGATGATTTGTGAGTAGTGAGGAGTATTTTGTTTACGAGGGTAAAATAACCCAGTTGTTCTGCAAGTTGTAATTGTTTAATTTCTATAGATTCTGGGATTTGAGGCATTTCAGGTTTTGATTGATTTTTATTTTTTACATAATAAGGCATGTGAGAAATAGTAGCAAAAATTAAGTAGGCAAGATTATTAATAATGATATCACTATTTTCTATGTTTTCTAAAATACTAACATTGCTTATATTTGATATAAGTGGTTGATAGTGTTTTAGTTCATGGATAAGATCTTTTTGTGTTAAAGGTTCATGTATTTTTTCTGCAAGTTCAGGAATAATATATGCTACTTGTGCTGCTATAATTGCATTAGTTTTGAATATAAATCTTACGTGTTTAGACATAAGGTTATAAACTGTTTGAAATACGGTATAAGCATTTTTGGGTTCAGGATAAACGTCAAGAGGCGTTGGTCCTGCATTTTGTCTTTGTGCTACTGCTTGTAAAAATGTTGCTGAAAAAACAGTGTGTGCTTTTGGGGCGCATAATGCAAAAATAATAAACGGTTCAGGGAATTTTAATTCATATTTTTGGGTTAGATGATTTTTGGTTATCGTTGGCATTGGATTTATAGGGGCGTATTGTTTTTCAAATTCTAGAAGTATTGAAATGTCGTGGTATGGATCAGTCAATGATGATTGAGGGTGACTTTCATGGGTGAGTATTCCAGTTGGAAGGTTTTGTTTAATGGTGTGATATAGTAGTGGGGCATTGTGATGAGTAATAATTATTGATGGTTGACGATAATGTTTTTTAAGAAGGTCTAATTCAGTAATAATACGTCCTTTGAGAATATTGCGGTTTCTAACATTTAATGATGGATGAGGATCATTAGATTTTCGATATTCTTTTAAGGCATATTGCTGCACTAAGCGTTCATAGTTTTTAATAGTATATTGAGTAATTTTTTGAGTTAATTCTTTGAGTGTTAGTTCTGGTTGTTTTGATACTATTTTTGATTGCGATGCTTTGGTTATAATATGAGAAATTATTTCAGGTAAAAAACTGAGATTTCTTGTGGTAAAATAAGGATCACTATCTTTAATTTTTTCAGCTATAAGATGTACGCTTTTCAATATTGTTTGTATGTTATGAGTAGTTATTATTTTTTTTATATCCGGATTAGAGCGAATATATTGGTATATCAAGAGTGCTATTGTATCTTGAGTAAAGTTTATATACGTATTGTGACTTGTTAGTGAGGTCACTGCTATCATGTAGTCAGCGTCGATCTCTCTATTTTGTACATCGTGAGCATTCGCTACCCCATATATTACTTGATCTAAAAAAAATTTAGATTTACTTTGACTGGTATGTTGTGTTTCATGAGCAAATATTGGCCAAATAGTATAAGGTTCAAAATGGAACATAACATAGTAGAGTAGATAAAATGATCCGATGCTTATTAATTGTTTTATGGATCCATCAGGTGTTGATTTGGTTGAGGCGAAATAGTTAATATCTAAGAGTGTTTGATCGAAGTGAGAAAAGATGATTTTTAATTCTATGGGGTTTGCTAGGGTATGTACATTTTGTAACACATTAATTTGCTTGTGTAAGATGAGCCAGAGGCAGGGGTATTTTTTTTTGCTGTTTTCATGTTCTAAATTAAGAACAATCTTATTTTCATCAATGGTATATTCTGGCGTGTCTTGTGGGGTTTTAAGGGTGTAGCGATTATTATTGTATTCAAGTGCTTCTTGAGTATGGATAAGCATTTGATTACATTCTTCAATCAGTAGGTTTTGTGTAATTTCAAGGAATTCATTTTTATAGAGTTTTGTTTTTGCTGATAATATTTCTTTTATTTCATGAGGGATAGCATCAACATATTCACTTGAAAGTTTTTTAGGATAATATGATTTTAAAAGATTTACAATATAGAAATGGCTGTTTTCGTAGGCAAAATCTAGCGGTAGTTTGCCATTTTCATTTCTTTTGGTAAGTAAATTTTTATCAATTTGTATAAGTTTTTCAATGGCGGGGGCATTGCCATGTTGAGCTGCAAGGTGTAGGAGGGTGTTTCCTTCTTGATCTGTTTCTTGTGGATTATAGCTATCTATGAGAGCAAAGTTATCATTAATATAGTTTTGCAATTGTGATGGAGGATTGGCCGAGAGACTTATAAGCATACAAAGCAATGAATACCAAAGTGCATTTTTCATTAGTTCTCCTTTTAAAGTGGTTAATAATATTATTAAGAGTATGAATAAGTGCGATAAGTTATTTCAATACATTGTAAAATAAATAGAATAAAGTTGGGTACATTGCGATTTTATTTAATTTAAAATAAGGGGAGAGGGCTATGGGTATGCGTGGAGTGATGTGTGCAGTACTAATGTTAGTGGGGATTGTGTGGTACGGCGGGGCGAGGGCAACGGATTTGAGAAATGTAGGGGGAATGTATGCGTGTTTTTCTCAAGAAAATGATAATCGCTATAAAGAATTATCGGTACTTGAGGGAGCTGCGGCATGGCACCGAGGTGTGATTCGTAATTTATATGATTATGCAATGGGTATTGATGAAGCGCCTCCTGTGCTTCCTATTC
>Ga0209417_1003128_pt1 | contig 23046 bp, 9 predicted proteins | sample RifGroF2_FD_184002 | JGI IMG/M metagenome (GOLD analysis project Ga0209417, IMG submission 184002) | Groundwater microbial communities from Rifle, Colorado, USA - Groundwater F2 (SPAdes) (version 2) | ecosystem: Environmental > Aquatic > Deep subsurface > Groundwater | place: Rifle, Colorado... | reverse complement strand
ATCCAATATTCATCAATAAATTGACTAAATTTTGACAAATCATTAACAAAATCTAAAAAAATAGTGAGATTTAATAACAAAATTATTGAATCGTGATTATTACAACGGTCTCAAAATGTTTTACAAAAACAAAATGCAAAATACAAATCTATAGCATTAATAATTAAGAAACGTTTTTTTTACAAATAGTATTAAATGATAGCAATAGTATATTTGAAGGCACTTTTGCTCCAATATCTTTTATTGATTAATTACTTCCAAATAATTTTATTCTGTTTTTATCTGTATTTTTTTTTCAGGCTTATGTCAATATAGACGTAAATTGTGTTTTAGTTCTCGTTGATACTTTTTTGTGTTAGCATTTCTTGCAATTTTAACAATTCTGCTTCATATTTCTTTTTAATTTCACTATCTTTTTCTATTTGTTCGTTATGAACCCTTTCCATTTCTTCTTGAGTAGTAGCAAGTTCCTCCAGATTTTGTCTCATTTCCTCTTCTTGAGCTTTTAACTCTTCATTTGTATGTTGAGAAGTTCTAATAAGTTCTTTTGATTCAGTAATATCAATTAAGCCCGCGAAAATCTTTATAATATTATTATACTCATCTCTACTTGGATTATATGTTTCCTGTAACCAAATGTTTTTTCCATTCCATAATTTGTACTGTTGCTCTCTTTTAACAACTACACCATTTGCTATATCATTCCACATTTTATTATATTCATTAATATTAGGAATAGTGTTTCCAATAAGATCAATATGTTTTTTCCCTATTATTTCAGAATCTGTTATTTCAAATATTCGAAGTATATAATCATTAGCGCTAATAATTATACCTTCAACAGAATATTCAATAGCTCCTATGGTAGCATCAATAGCTTTAAATGTGCTTTCTAACTCAGCTGATTTACGCCTCATCTCTTCTTGAGTAGCTGCAAGTTCTTCCATATTTTGCCTCATTTCTTCTTCTTGAGCTTTTAAGTTTTCTGAATGCTGTTGCGATTGCTCTAATAGTAGTTTTGTTCTAATATTTACTTTAACGTTAGATATTGTAGAAGCTATACTTTCAGCTAACTTTTCAACAAATTCTATATGATGTTTTTCAAAAACTTTAAATGACGCAATCTCAATTACACCAAAAGTTTGATCATTTATTTTTAAAGGAACTATTAAAATGGAGCGAGGATTTGCATGTCCAAGTCCTGATGTGATTTCAATATAATTATCAGGTACATCAGTAATAAAAATAGTATCGTTTTCTTGAACACATTGGCCAACAAGACCCTCCCCAATTTCAATTCTTTTTATTAGATATTTCTTTTTATTATAAGCATAAGCAGACACTAGCATAACATAAGGTTCTTCGTTTTCATCATTATCATTCATAATAAATAATCCACCTTGATTTGCCTCCAAATAATTAACAATAAATGCCACAGTATTGTCATACAATAGTGTTTCATTATCATTATGCTTTCTAAGTATTTCTCCTATTCTAGCCATTCCTTCTGTTGCCCAATTGCGTTTTTTATCATCATCCGCAACTTGCTTCAAACTATCTCTCATTTTAAGAAGAGCATTCCCAAGAATATCTTCATTGCTTAAAGGCTTAAATTCTGCATTTAAATTCCCACTACCTATTTGCAAAGCAAATTCGGAAGTTTCTTTAAGTCCTCCAATTAATTGACTAAGAGACATTGACATATCAGTAATTTCGTCATTTCCTTTTATCTCTATATTCTGATTAAGATTCCCAAATCCTACGGATTTAATAATTTTATTAAGATTATTAATAGGTTTTTTTATAGAACTTACAGTTATATACTGGAGAATAAGCCCGCCTATAATAATAAAAAGAGTAACAATTACTATATAAATTCTAAATCTAGAGAGAGCGTTATTCATTTCCGTATTATCTAAAGTTGCCGATTGCTTTTGTTTTTCAATAATTTTATTTAATCCTAATAAAATTTTTGCAGTCTCTATATTTATTGCCCCTTCTTTATCAATAAGGGGTCTTACTTCAAAAATAATCATTGCATCATCATAACTTTCAAAAGAATTTAAATAACTCATAACATTCTTTTGTGTAGCAAAAAGCGAATCTGAAGTATTTATTATAGCATGCAAATCATTTTTATCCTGTTCATCCCATTTTAATGATATCTTAATAATATTGTTTTTGATATCAACATATCTTTTACTATGAAGTTCTCTTAAGCTTTGTTTATCTGGGGTATCATTTGGACTTTGTACAAAAATCCAATTAGTTATAAACATCTTAGATTCAACTATTGTTTGTTTAAACTTCTCTAAAATTTCAAGTGATGGGATATTTTCACTATTTATCTTATTATTTATACTGATATTTTTATTTAATGTTATAAATATTATAAAACTATTGATAAGAACAGCCGTAATAATCAAACTAAACCCTAAGTTGATTTTACGTACAATTGTAAATTTAAAATTTTTTAACATTATCTTATAGCTAGTTTTACAAGGTCATTGCTTATTTTTAATCCTCTTTTGGATGCATTTGCTTCTGACACTTCAAACTTTTGTTTTCCATCTGCAACAACAAAGTTTATACAACTTCCTTTATCAATTCCTCCATTATTTTCAGTAATAACAAGTGTTGCATATTGAGATGATTTGGCTACAGCAGCAGATATTTTACCACTTTGAGAAGCAGTAATAACAAGGATGTGACATTTTGAAATATTTTCAACAGAACCATAATTTTTAACTACAATATTTTGGCTTCCTACTTTTTTTGTTTTTGCCATATTCTCTAATTCATTGACTATATTGCCATTCCCTATTACTCCAATAACAAAATCGCCAGTACGATAAGCATCTGGCCATAACACTAATTTAGTATAATTATAAGTGAATACAGCTTGTATTTTTGCATTATTCACCTGACTAAATGATAAAATACTAAATGAAACCAAAACCACAATTAGAGCAAACTCTATCTTTTTCATAATTATTAAAAATCTTAATATATTAAATTATTCCTTAAACTTGAAATTGTTTTACTTTTTTGTTATGCTGTATGATAACTTTACAAAATACTCTCGACTCATCATTGGATACCCAGTTAATCCTCCATCATAAGGTTGTAAATACAAACTTTGATCATCAAAAAGATTACGAACACCAATGCCTATATTTATATTTTTGTTAAAAAGATTATCATAAGCAAGATATAAACTGACATCATGCATTTGGTCAAATTCCTTTAAAATAGAATTACCATTACTATTAATTCCATTATATCCATACCTTTTGTCATTAAATACATAAGTTGTATTAGCGTTAATATTTTTGCTTATTTTAATCCCAAAATTTGCAATAAATTTATGTTTAGGAGCTCCCAATAAAACAGTTCCATTTACAGGAACTCTATATTCTATTACTTCATTTTTATCTTGAGTAGTACTATAAGAATAACCTAATGATAAATTTATTTTATTATCAATATATTTATACTCAACCTCAATAATTTATACTGCTGTTTTATTTGAATTAATATACTGTTCTGTATACTCATAATTTTCAAAAACAGCAGTATAAATTATAGGATCATCAATAGTTATTTCAAATAGGTTTGCTTTAAACATCATTTTTTTGTTAAATTGATATCCTAATTCTAATTCTGCAACATAAGTATTTTCTGGAACTATATCTTGGTTATAGTCTATATTATAAACACTAGGAGCTCTAAAGGCTTTGCTAAATAAAGCTTTTGCATGGAATTTGTCTACGACTTTTGTTAAACCTATTCTTGGAGCAAAAGATGTTCCATACATATTATGTTTATCTATTCTTTCGCCAAGAGTAATATTCACTATTCTAGTTTTCATTAGTAATTGAGCAAATTGAGAAATATTGTTAAAACTAATATTATCTTTTCCATTATAAAAAATATACTCATCTCCTTTAGTAAGATATTTAGAATAATCTAAGTAATATTCAACTCCACCAAGAATATTTATATTTTCATTCATGTCGTAATTACACATAATATTTGCTAAAGCCTTTTGATAATTTACATTAAAATCATAGTATGAAGAATCATTAATGTAATAGTCTGCTTTCCATGGATTTTGATGTTTAAAATTAATTTTAGGAGTAATTTTCAACTTGTCATTAATTTTAAAATCATATTTAACTTCTCCTGCTAAAGTAAGATAGTTACTATTATAACTGCCATTATATTTAACATCATTATTAAAAATCATGTACGAATTATTTTTATAATCATCAATTACAAATCTTGCTTTTAAATTTTTATGTTCAAATCCTGTATTTATAAATAACTGTTTTGCCAGAAAATCTGTTTTATTAAAATAATAATCTTTTCCATACACTTCTAATTTCTCTTTATCACTTCTATTTCCTTCACCATAAAAACCTGATAATCGAAATTTAGTTTTATCATTTTTCATACCATAATTAAAATAAGCATTTGCATGACCAAAATTATTTGCCATTTGACCATAAGTTGTTCCCATTTGCAAACCAGTATAATCATTACCATCCTTAGTTATTATATTAATAACTCCTAACTCTGCATAACCTCCATATATTGAAGAACCAGGTCCTCTTATAATCTCAATTTTCTTTATTAACTCAACAGGAATATGCTGAGAGTAATTAAAACAAGCAAATAATCCTTCATTCATTTCCTGACCATCAACAAGTATTAATACTTTGCCCTCATGGCCCCATAGACCTCTCATACTAATGCCTATTGAACTTTCAACATCTAGACCAAAACTAACACCAGGAACAAGCTTTAATACATCCATCAAATCATTTGCTCCTATGTTTTTGATATCCTCTTGAGTGATTACAGTAATAATATTTGGAACTTCTCGGGTTTTTAATTCTTTTACTGTTGACACAGAAACACTAATGTTAAGCAAATCTTCAATAGACATTTCATATAAATCACTACTTTGCAAACTATCGTTTGTATTTTGAGCAATTAAGATGTTTGTAGTCACAAATAATGTGAAAATACTTAATAATATAACTGTACTTTTCTTCATAATTTTAATTGTTTAAAATGATTATTTAAATTATTATTGAAATGTAACAATCCATCTCCATAGTCTTTATCTGAAAAATATTTATTTTAATGCATATTTTTTAGAAATGAATATTAAAAAACACGCAAAAATACTTAATTTTTTTGATTAAAACTTAGTAATTGTTATCACTGACATGCAAATTACATTAATCAAATCTTCATTACAAAAGTTTAAATTTTAGCAACAGAATAACAATATATGTTATTGTATTTTTTTTAGCTTTTAGATAATAAAAAATTATGTTAGAATTTAAAAAAAATATTTAGCTTTGTGGTTTTGACTAACTTAAATAATTTTGTATTAAAATGAAAATTCTTTTTAATTTATTACTGTTTCTTTCTTTATGTTCTTTCGCTATAGCTCAAGATATATTGAAAAATGATGAACCAGAAAACGCCAAATATATAACTAGTTTTACAAATTATTGTTCTGGTCAAAATGAATATAATAACCTTGAAGCAACAAAAAGCAGTGTAAATAAACCTCCTTGTTGGGATAGTTTAGGAAATGATGTATGGTTTAAATTTACAGCTGTAGGCAATTTTGTTGATATTAAAATAGTTGGGAATACAGCAAGTAATGATGCTACTTTAGAAAATCCTAGAATAGTTATTTATTTATCAAATGATAATTTCAACACACATACAGAAATTTGTGATAAATTAATAATAAAAGGAAATGAGGCTGAATTTGTTAATTACAATATTTCTATAGGCTCGGTTTATTTTGTTAGAATATCTGGTTCAAACAATGGAACATTTAAATTCTGTTTTACAAACTATGTTCCTCCTCCATTTCCTGGTCCAGATTGTAATTCAGCTGCAATCTTATCTGATGAGAATTTAGTGTTTGCACCTCCAAGTTTTAAAGGATCAGGTCTGGATTTTAACGAAGGAAAGAATACTTGCATAGATACAGATGTTGATACAATAGAGCATAACACTATATGGTATAAATGGACTTGTGCGAATGATGGCAATTTAGCTTTTACTATAACTCCACAAAATCCAAATGACGATTTAGATTTTGTTCTTTTTAAGTTGCCTTCAATAAATGATTGTGCAAATAAATTCCCTATAAGGTGTATGGCTTCAGCAGAAACAGGTCCTACTGGGCTTGATTTTAATTCAGAAGATTATGAGGAATATCCTGGATTTAGCAGTACGCATGATAATTTTGTAAAATATGTTAGCATGACAAAAGGAGAAACGTATGCTTTGATGATTGAGAACTTTACTACATATGCAGAAGGAGAAATTATTAGTGGTTTTAATATTGGTTTTGATGGGGAGCTCCAATTTGTAGGCCCTAAAGCATCTTTCAATATATCTGATACATTATTCTGTGAACCAAACCATCCTATTACTTTATCAAACACTTCAACAGATGCTAATCGTTACCAATGGTATTTTGGAGAAGGAGCAGATAAAGATCCTTATCTGTCAATGACAACACAACCTATAACAGTAACATATTCAAACTATGGTATAAAGCAAATAATTTTAAAAGCTTGGGCTAGTGTTAATCCAAGTGAAATTAATGCTTATTCACGTTTGGTATATATAATGCCTTTGCCTCAAGTTACTGCTGTTAGTGACTCTAATTTATGTGATGGAAGTGCCATTAAGTTAACAGCTAGTAATGATGATCCTATTAATCATTACATTTGGTCAACAGGAGAAACTTTTAATGAAATATATGTGACTGAAGAAAAAGAATACACTGTAACTTCATACAATAGATATGAATGTTTTAATTCAGCAACAGTTGTTATAGAACCATGTGAAATACCTAAAGACTCAATTGAAATACCAAACGTATTTACACCAAACAATGATGACGTTAATCAGTATTTTGAAATTAAAAATATAGAGCAATACCCAAATAGCAAATTAATAGTTATTGACCGATGGGGAAAAACTGTTTATGAAAGCAATAATTATAAAAACGATTGGGATTCTAAGAAAAATGCTGGAGGAACTTATTTTTACTTTCTAGAAATGGAAGATGGAATAAAATATAAGGGAATAATTACCGTTTTAAAATAACATTACAAAAATATTAACACCTAAAAATTTTAATTATGGACAACTTAGAAATTAATTCAGGTATTGTTACTGGAAACCAAGTTAATCAAATTTTTAAAATTGCCAAAGCAAACCAATTTGCCATTCCTGCAATAAATGTTACATGCAGCAGTGTGTTAAATTCTGTTTTAGAATCAGCAAAAGAAGCAAAATCCCCTGTAATTGTTCAATTATCAAATGGAGGTGCTATATTTTATGCTGGAAAATCAATTAAGAATGATAATGAGCACACAGCTGTTGCAGGAGCTATTTCTGCTGCATATCATGTGAAACAAATAGCAGAACTTTATGATGTCCCTGTAATACTACATACTGACCATGCTGCGGAAAAATTATTACCTTGGATTGATGCCCTAATTGATGCAAGCGAAAAACATTATAAAATTAATGGAACTTCATTATTTAGCTCTCATATGCTTGATTTATCTGAACTTCCTATTGAAAAAAACATTGAAATATCTAAAAGATATTTAGAACGAATGTCTAAAATAGGAATGACTTTAGAAATTGAATTAGGTGTTACTGGAGGAGAAGAAGACGGAGTCGACAACTCAAATATAGATAGTTCGAAATTATATACACAACCAGAACATGTTGCTTATGCTTACGAACAACTTAGCTCTGTTAGTCCTAATTTTACAATAGCGGCAGCATTTGGCAATGTTCACGGAGTATATAAACCTGGAAACGTGAAACTACAACCAGTAATACTAAAAAATTCACAAGAATATCTTCGTAAACACTTTAATATAGCAGAACAAAAACCTATCAACTTTGTATTTCATGGAGGTTCAGGTTCTACTACAGAAGAAATTAAAGAAGCCGTTAATTACGGTGTTGTAAAAATGAATATTGACACTGATGCTCAATGGTCCTATTGGGATGGAGTTCTTAATTTTTATAAGAAAAATGAAAAATATTTACAAGGACAAATAGGTAATCCAGAAGGAGATGAAAAACCTAATAAGAAATATTACGATCCAAGAGCATGGCTTAGAGAAGCAGAAAGACAAACTGTTAAAAGGTTGTTGTCTGCTTTTGAGGATTTGAATGCTATAAATTCTTTAAATCACTTCAAGTAATTTTTTATTTGTTGATATAATTAAACATTGTATTGATAACTGTATTTTCAATTATTGCTTTGAAATAATATGTTCCTGATTCCATCCCTTTCAAGTTTATATTGTCATTTGGAGATAAGGAGTTAATAGTTTTAACTTGCCGTCCAATAACGTCAATTATTTCTATACCTGTTAAGTTTTGCTTATAATTTGTTTTGAAATATAGTTTGTCAGATGTTGGGTTTGGGTATAAAACAAAATCCATATTGTTTAATTGTAATTGATTTATTGCTGTTGATTTTTCTATGTAAATGTTTCTATAAACAGTTGTTTCACACAAATTATTTGCAACATAAAGGCTAATAGTGTAATTTCCAAATTTGGAGTAAGAATGTATAGGTTCTAATAAATTAGAAAAATAACCATCTCCAAAAAACCATTCCCAATTATTTGCATTAAAAGAATTTGCAAAAGAAAACGTTATTATTTTATTTTCAAATAGAGAGTCATTTATTATTATTTTAGGAGAGAAGTTCTCAATTGTAATTGTATTTGCAGAGGTATCTATTCCATATTGATTACTACAAATAAGAATAACATTATAAGTGCCACTACTATCATATGTATGAAGTGGATTTTGGATAGTGTCTTTAAATCCATCTCCAAAATTCCATTTCCACGAATTAGGTTGATTTGATGATTTATCAACAAATTGTATAATTCCTTTGCAATTGTCAATTGTTGCTTTTTGAAAATTAGCAACAGGTGCAATTTCTTGTTCTTTTATAATAATTGAATAATCTTCTACTTCTCCTTGTTGAGCAAAGCATGAAGTTGGAACTGAATTTAAATAATATTCCGATAAAATCCTTAATCTAAGAGGAGTATTTTTAACTGCATTCTCTGGAATATTTACAATAGTTTTATGATTGGTTCCTTCATTAATAGACATAATTAATTCTTCATTAGAAAAGGATGCGTCATTATTAAAGTCAATCCACGCTAATATATGAGAAGATACATTAGAAGTAACATTTAACTCGTAAGCAGAGTTAATTATTATTGTTGAGGAAATAGAACATGAATAGTCATTATAATTATTATTGTTGGAAGAGGTATTGTTAATTGTATTGAATGATACGTTTAGTATATTACTGGTAGAATATTGAATTGCATTAGGTATACATTCAGGAGCTCTTACTCCTTTAGTATCTTTTATATTAATTGTTTTAACAATAGAATCACACCCATTTGAATTGCATACAATAAGTTTAATATTATAGAAACCTGATGAAGAATAAGTATGTTTTGGATTATTTAAAGAAGACGTTTGCCCATCACCAAAACTCCATTTATATGAAGTAGGTCCATTTATAGATGTGTTCGTTAGGTTAACATCTCCATTACATTCATAAGTTTTTAAATCAAAATCGGCACATGGGGATTTTATAATATTAAAAGTATAAGGTATCGTAATTGTTGGTTTTAGAGGGTCGTTAGAATTAATTATAAATTTTGAAGAGTAAGTACCTGCATTTAAATTATCAGAATTAATTTTCAAATAAATTACAGAAGAATCATTTTCATTAATAATACCCGAATTATCAGATGCATATACATTTGGAGTTATGTAAAAGTAGACATTATCTAAAGCCCAATTATCATAATCAATATCAGAAAATGCAATTTGTCTCCATCTAAATTTTACATTATTATTTTTTGCTTCTTTAGGTATTTGAATAGTGACTTTTGTGAAATTATTGTAATTACCTACAATGTATGTACCTAAATTCGTCCATATTTTTCCGTTATCAAGAGAGTATTCCAAAACAACATCTTCCCCAAAATCTGCACCTTCACAAGGAGAAGTCGTATTATAAGCTATTTTAATATAAAAATCAATTACTCCGCCTAGAGAAGTATTTAATGAATTTGTCTCTGCTATTCTTTCTGTTCCTATGTTGGTATTAAAATACAATGAATAATAGGAGTTGTAATAACCACAAGAACTATTAACGGCTCCAGAAGTATAAGCCCATAATTTGGAGTTAATCTTGCTATCGAATTTATCATAATATATTAAATTTTCTTTTGGAATATCATTTTTAATATCCCAATATAATTGTGATTTTCCATAATTAAATATTGATATAGGAAACACTACAGAATCCCCATTACAACTAGATATTGATGTAATTATGCTAATGGGATTTACTTTAATATTAGGTGCTCCTATTACCGTTCCATTTAGGTTAATAATTTTGTCTTCGATATTGCTTTTAACGGTTATACTTCCTAAATATGATTTAACAGAGTCTGGAGAAAATTTAACTATGAAAAACCCTGTTTGAGCTGATGCTATATTTAATGTTTGTGGTTGAATTGTCACATTTGATATAGAGGAATTAATTTTTGAGATATTAATTTTTACACAGCTATTGTTTGTTATTTTTACAGTGTCTATAGCTGTTGTTCCAAGCATAATATTGTTGAAATCAATTGACAATTTTAAAGAATAATAAGGTTTTGTTGTTACGCTTAAAGAACAAGGGATATATATAATTGATTTAGATGGAATATTTGTGTTTAATGCAATATTGCTATTATAGGTGCCATACTCCATTTTTTCAGAATTGACTACAACTTTTATTATTGAAGAATCTCCTATTTCTAAAGTATCATAAATATTTTTTTCTATCTTTAACCAAGATGGATAATTTGTAGATGTGTTTGTGTTATAAACTAAACGCCCTAAACCATTATTATAAATTGTTATTAAGATAGTGTCCATTTTTGAACAAGAGTCAATAGAACTAGTTATATTTAAAGGATTGCTTAATAAATTAGGTGTACCTTCACTAACTCCTAGAAGTTCTATGGAAGTGTCATTTAAATTGCTTTGAATTGTTATAAATCCAGCGAAGTTTTTAATAGAATCAGGAGCAAATTTTATAATTACATAAGCTGAATCTCTAGGACTAATTTTTTTCTTTTGAATATTTACAATAGAAAATACTGGCGAAGAACTAGAAATAATTGAAATTAAAAGATTTGCACATCCAGAATTATATATATAAAGTGTGTCAATATCGTTTTTACCAACTATAGTTTTTGAAAAATCTATTTTATTATTAGAAAAACAGATTGTTGGTTTTCCTGTAACATTTAATTTGCAAACAATAGAATCTAAAGGATTATTTAAATCATTTGTTTCTATTAACAAATAGCTTAAATATTCTCCAGAGTCAAGATTATCTGCATAAAATGTTTTTATGATTTGTATAGAATCGTTTGGATTTATAACACCTTTCAGCAAACTACCATTTTGTGCCCAAAGATTTAATTTTGTTTCTTCTCCAAATTTGCTATTGTAACTAATTATTTGTTTTATTTCAAAAGTCAAATAGCCAAGCCCTCTATTGTATATATAAAAAGGGAAGGATGTAGAATCATTACAAATGTTAACTTCTGCTTCAATATATGTAGAATTTAATGAATAAATAGGAGCTGGAGTACAATTACCATTTATGTTTATAACAATATTGCTGTCATTATTGTATATGGTAATATAACCAGAGTATTGTTTTATAGAATCTGGATAAAAATATATTTTCACATATTGAGTATCATAAGGTTGTATTGTAAATTTTGTTTTCTCAATATAGAAAGCATAAGAAGAAGGAATTATATTGTTTATTGACAAAACTTTACATCCTGTGTTTGTTATCATTATAGAATCATATATTGGATTTTCTATTGAAATATTTCCAAAGTTTATGCTATCTTTATTAACGTTTATATTTGATTTACCAATAACTGTGAGATTACAAGGGATATTAATTAGGGGATTAGCAGAATCATTTGTATTGATTGTTAAATTTTCATAATAATTTCCATTAATCACACCTTTTGATGATAAAATTACATTAAAAATAGTTGAATCACCAGAACTAATAGTTTCTGAAATAAATGATAAATTTTGCCAAGATGGTCTTTCTGATTTAGAACTCCAGTTAATAGCATTTGATATTATACGTGCAAAATCATCATTGTTTTGATAATAATCAAATCCAATAATTATAGCTTTTCCTTTCCCAATTTGCCTATATGCAACTATATCATAAATATATGATTTTACTAAGCTTACAATATTGCTATCTTTAAAGGAATATCCAATTATGTAATTACTAAGAGGAAAAGTTTTATTTAACAAATTTGTTATAGGGTGAGTTGTATCTAAAACACTTACGGGAGGATATGCATCATATGCGGTACCTGTAAATAAGTTTGTGATTGAGAGAGAGTAACTATCTTTTGACGAGCTATTACATAAAATAGCAGTACCTCCGTTATTAACAAATTCTTTTATTGCTGAAGATATGTTGCTTAAAGAAGAAGCATTTTCATAAGTTTGTCGAGGTATTATCAAAATATTTTTGCCTTTTAATTGTTCTGTTAATTCTGCATTTGATTTTGCTTTGGATTTAGTAATATTATAATTTTTTGTGTATTTTTCAATAGCAGATTCTATATTTTTATAGATATTAACTGTATCTACTCCTAATACAAAAGCTAAAATTTCTGTTTTTTTATTATAACCAGTATTATTTAAAATCAAGTCTCCTTGACCTATATTTTTTACCTTTATTGGTATAATTAAAGAATCTCCACAATTATGTATTGTATCTTTTAGTATTGTTGTCTCAAAACTGCATAAAGGAGAATTTTGCACAAATATTGTTTTTTCTATAGAGTCTTGCGAATTGCAATTATCAGTAATTACTTTAACTTTATATTCCCCTGACTTATTATATGAATGCTTTGGATTTTGCAAACTACTTGTTGTGTTATCTCCAAAATTCCAATTCCAAATTGTAGGTTCTCCTGTTGATAAGTCATTAAATAAAACGTCTGTATTTAAGGGAGGATTAGAGTCATTTATACTAAAATTAGCGACAGTTGCTGTTCCTGATTTAAAATAAGAAGTCCATATTGCTGAAAACCCATAATATGTTGAATTCGGGTTTGAGCAGAACACAATTAACATGTGTCCAGATTTAGCAATAATAGGTTCCAGGGTATTATTTGTTGAGGTTTGAATTAACAATTTATCCGAAGTTGAAGCCCCATCATATATTGCAATATAATCATATGATTGATACGTGCTTAATTGTCCGAAAGATAACTTAATTGAGTCTGCACAAGGTATATTTATTAAGAAACTAGAGTATTCATTGTTTCTATAATTTCCTAAAGGTCCTCCTGAATCAAACAGTAATCCTTCTTTTAAGTTAGAAGAACTAAAAGATGTCATGTTGTGAGATTTCAGTACATTAACATAATTATTTTTTATAATTGTGTCAGAACCATAGTCATTTGTTGCAATTAATGTAACATCATAAGTACCTAACTCATTATATTTAACTACTGGATTTGTTGAAGTTGATGAACTTGGAGTGCCTCCTGGAAATAGCCATTTTAATTGTGTTGCATTATTTAATGATCTGTTTTTGAAATTAATATTGCTTTCTATGCTTATTTTTGTTGTATCACTTAAAAAATCAGCAATAGGAACCGTATCTTTACTTAAAATTATTATTGAATAATCTTCAAATTCTCCATAATTTGAGGAACAAGAAGAATTTAATGTATAACCACAATATTCCGAGCCTACTCTCATTCTTAATGGAGTATTAACTTTATAATCTTCAGAAAAATAAAAAGATCCTGTATGTTCTTTTTTATTTAAAGAATAAAATACGATTTCTTGATCCTCAAATTGTGCATTATTATTCAGGTCAATCCAAACTTTTATATTTTCTGAAGCAGAAGATCCTGTTGTAATCGTTATATGATATAATTCTCCTTCTTTTAGTGTTGTATTTTGAGTACAAGAAAAATCACTATATCCATTTTTTGAGATTTCTGTATTGTTATTAATTGTATTTAATTTTACACTTCTAATTCCATAAGAGCCTGGTGTACTCACCGTTGGAATACAACTAGGTAGCTTTGTTGTTCCATTTTTTATTGATATTATTTTACTAATTGTGTCATTATTAATACAAGAAGACGAAGCCATCACAATAAGTGTGACATTAAAATCTCCTTCATAACTAAATGTGTGTGTTGGAGTTTTTATAGAACTTGTAGCTCCATCTCCAAAATTCCAATAATACATTGTAGCTCCAACGGAATTATTTGTAAAAGAGATTGTTACTGGAACTGAGCATGATTCTTTTTTTGATGATACAAAGTTTGCTATGGCATCTGCCTCTAAATTTCCAATACCAACTGCATACCAAGCATTTGTGGTAGATATTACCTCATTAGAGCAATATCCATACAAATCTATAGCTGATTGAATGGAATATTGCTTAAATTCATTATAACCAGAGGATGTACTCAAGTAAACGGTTAAAGTTCTATAAGCTATTTGAGCAGCTTTATCAATGCCAATTCCAGAAACAGAGTAAGAATTTCCTAAATCATTTGTTCCATTTCCTCCATTTGCTAATAAGTAAAACCAATAACTACCAACACAACTATTAATGTGTGTATTGGCATTATTTGAGTTATCCCAATAATAACCTTTGTATGTATCTGGACACTCAAACTCATTAGGATTAGAAATATTTCTAATAGCTGTTTCTTTTAAACAAATTTTGTCTCCCATTAACCAATTAAATGAATTTGGTGATACATAATTTTTAATTACCATTCCGAAAATATCTGCAAATGATTCATCCATAGCTCCACTTTCTCCTGAGTAGTCAAGATTTGCTGAATATTGTACTATTCCATGAGTCATTTCATGAGCCACAACATCAGTTGATGTAAGAGGATTATATGAAATTCCATCACCATCGCCATAATACATTCCATACCCATCCCAAAATGCATTAGAATAATTAACTCCAAAATGAACATAATTATTAATTCGTTCTCCATTATTATTGATACCATTTCTATTAAAATGACTAAAAAAATAATCATACACTTTTTCTGAATTAAAATGAACATCCAATGCTGCATTATCTTTATTTGTTGTAGTATTCCATATATTATCATCATCTGTAAAATCTACAGCTTTTGATGTGTTGAATAAAGAATCTCCTTTTAAATTAAGTGTTGTTATTCCTCCTCCTCTTTCTGTCTCTCTAAGTCTATATCCTCCGTAATAATATTGTGTTTTTATACTTTGAACACCTGAATACCTTGTATAAGCAGTTCCATCACTATCGGCAAACCTCATTATGCTACTTTTTTTCAACACATTTCCACTATTAGCATCCACATAAACATAATCTCTGCCTAATGGGGATATGGAGTATATATCAAACTTGTAACATAGATATAATTCTGTATCTTTTGATAAATAAACCATTTCTGCTTTTGGTATATTTTCTCCATAAACTTCCCATTTGTATTGTTTTGCTCCAATAAACTGTTTAGCTTTAATCAATGCTTTATTTTCTTTGATTTTTTGCTTCGAATAAATTTTCTCATTATTTATTAATAAACCATTTCCTGATAAAATATATCCATTTTTAGAATGAATTTTATAAATGGAATTTTCGACAGGAATACCATTGCATAATAATTGCATTTTAGTATGCATAATTCCTAATAAATCTTTTTCGTTACTTATTTCTTTAAATGCGTATTGGTTTTTTGTTTGTAATGACTTTGCTAGCCATTTTGGGATTTCATTTGTCGTTACTTTTGAATTATTATCTAATTCAAAATAAGATATAGTTCTTGCTTTTTCGCTTAATATTATTTTGTTTGCATTTGGTATTATTTTGCTAGCTGCTGTATTTATATATGTTTGAGGATAAACAAAAATAAAAGGGAACAGAATTAATATGCTTGTTATAAATAGCTTCTTCATTGAAATTTAATTTTATTAATACATGCATTAAAAATAAAAATTATTTTAAATGCAAATATATTTATTTATTTCTATATTGCAATAAATACAAATTCAGAAATAGGTGCAAATTGTAACATAAAAGTATTAATTTTGAACAAATAGTAGATGTTTCAGATAATCCATAAATAAACGTGTGTTATCTTATTTTTAAACATTTAAATATTATATTTATTGTTAATATTATTTTTAAAATATTTCTTATTTAAAAGGAATATCCCGTACATTTACAGTTTAAACGTTTTTTTATAAAAAAATACATTATGGAAAATGGTAAGCATATATGGAATTTTTCGAGTGTAGGAGGAGTTAAGAGGGTAAATATTGAATCAGGTGATGACTTAAAAGCTCTTGAGAGTTTAGACCAAAAATTATGGACAGCATTGAGTTGTCCTGTGCATGGTTTAGAAATAGACGCAAAAACCTTAGAGCTTATCGATACAAACAATGATGGCAGAATACGTGTTCCAGAGATACTAGATGCTGTAAAATGGATTACTTCGGTTATTAAAAATCCTGACGATTTATTAAAACAAGAAAAGGAGTTTCCTCTATCGGCAATAAATGATAGTACAGAAGAGGGGAAAACACTTCTAGCATCAGCACAACAGATTTTAAATAATATAGGTTTTGGTAATGCAACCACAATTACTGTTGAGGAGACTTCCGATACTGCAAGAATTTTTGCAGGGACAATGTTTAATGGTGATGGAGTTATAACAGAAGATTCAACAACAGATATTGAAATTAAAAAACTTATAAATGAGATAATGCTTTGTATAGGTTCTATTGGAGATAGAAGTGGAAAAGCTGGGGTTTCGGAGAAACATATAAATGATTTTTATGAAAATTGCGAGTTATATTCAACATGGTACTCGAAAGCTGAAAATGATTTGCATAATATCCTTCCTTTTGGTGATTCAACAGAAGATACAGTAGCAATTTATAATGAGGTTAAGTCTAAAATTGAGGATTACTTTATAAGATGTCGTCTTGCTGAGTTTGATCCGCAATTAGTAGAAGTTTTAAATATGCTTGTTTCAAGATTTGAGGTTATAAGTCCAAAAGATTTAACAACATGTATGGATGAGATAGCTACTTTTCCAATAGCAAAAATAGAAGCAGGCAAGCCATTACCTCTTGATAAAGGAATAAATCCTGCATGGGAATTTTTATTATCAAAATTTGTAAAACTGATAGTAGTTCCAAAATTTAACCAAAATATTTCTCTTAAAGAATCAGAATGGAAATCTCTTTCAGATATTTTTAATTCATATCACAAGTGGAAATCAGAAAAAGAAGGAATCGCAGTTGAGCAACTAGGACTTAAGCGCATTAGAGAGATTTTGTCAGGCAAGGGAAAAGAGAAGCTAAAGGAGTTAGTGGAAAAGGACAATGCTTTGGAGTCTGAAGCTAATAGTATAATCCTAGTTGATAAGCTTGTGAGGTTTTATAGAGATATTTTTACTTTGTTGAATAATTTTGTAACGTTTTATGATTTTTATTCTCCAAATAAAAATGCAATATTTCAAACGGGAACTTTGTTTATAGATCAGAGAAGTTGTGATTTATGTATAAAGGTTAATAATATGCAAAAGCATAGTACTATGGCTACACTTAGTGGAATGTTTTTAATATACTGTGATTGCACATCTAAAATAGGGAAAGAAAAAATGACCATTGTTGCGGCAATGACAAATGGAGATATTGACAATCTGATAGTTGGTAAAAATGCGATATTTTATGACAGGAATGGAATGGATTGGGATGCAACGGTAATAAAAATAATAGATAACCCTATAAGTATAAGGCAGGCTTTTTGGTCTCCATATCGTAAAGTTTCTAAATTTATAGAAGCACAGATAAACAAAATTGCAAGCGAGCGGGAGAATGAGGTTCAAAAAACAACAACATCTAATATAGAGAAAACGGCAACAACCAAAATAGAAGAGTCTACCAAAACACAAGCACCACCTTTTGACATAGGAAAGTTTGTTGGTATTTTTGCAGCAATAGGTTTGGCTTTAGGGGCAATAGGAGGAGTTTTAGCGTCATTCATATCTGGTTTTTTTTCTCTTGTATGGTGGAAAATGCCTTTAGCTTTATTAGGAATAATACTTGTAATTTCAGGTCCTTCAATGATAATAGCATGGTTAAAACTTAGGAAAAGGAACTTGGCTCCTATTCTTGATGCAAATGGATGGGCCATAAATGCTCGTGCAATAATTAATATTCCTTTTGGCAACACATTAACGCACCTTGCTCATTTGCCGAAAAATTCACGTTTAAATTTGAACGATCCCTTTACTAACAAAAAAAGTCCTTTTTTGAAAATAATAATAATTTCTGTAGTATTTATAGGCATTATAGCATATATTTTATGGAAATATGGGTACCTGCAAATGTGGTATTTTGGGTATTAAAAAACTCTATTTTTTTAATGATAAGAAAATTTGAAAAAGCAGAGTTAATGCCAATACAACACAATAAAACGTTCTCCTGAAATAGGGTCTTTATAGTCTTTTTCTATATGAGATATAAAAATATTTGGCAATGATCCCAAAGCTGTAACAGAAAGATATTTTATTTTATTCTTCCTTATAAACTCATACTGCAAAACATCTATTGTTTTTTTACTATTCTTATTCATAACAACAAATTTATAAAATGGAGACGATGATATAAAGCTTTTGTGAAATTGATAATATGGTTTATCTTTTAAATTATTTGTGTCAATATCTCCAAAAGACATGCTTACAAAATAAAATTTATTACAAGCTACGTTAAGATAAAAAGCTTGTTCTTGTATAAACGGATTAAAATTATGAGCTAATTCGTTTTTATTTTCAAATAAACCAATTATAGGAAATGAGGAATTTTGTATATTAGATTTTACATTCTGATAATATTTGAAACTATATTTTTTACCAAATCCTTTTTGATATTTTATATCTGTACTTAAACTAATTACTATACAGTAAAATATGTAAATATACATTATCACTAAAGAATATTTTCTGATATTTTTTTTTGATATACTTAATAAGTAAATAATAGATAAAATAATGGCAGGACTTGCAAAATTCATAAAACTATAATAACTAAATTCCCATGCTCCCATATAATCTTTTAATATGCCTCGCATTAAAAATCCAAAAAATAGCACAAATCCACTAAATAATGAAATTATATAAAATCTAGTATCTCTTACTTTTATTCTGTTTTTATAAATTAAAAAAGCGAGAAGTGTTATAAGAAAGGTATAGCGTCCAAACAAATTAATCATATCTTCTAAAATAAAAATAAGAGAGGATCTAATGCTTGCTAGATTAAGTAATGAGATTATTGTTTCATAAACACTAGGAATGGGGAGAGGGCTTTTATAACTATACTTACTATACAAAAAATAGAAAAACGACAAAGCAAATGCAATCGGGAATAAAAATAATAACGCTTTTTTTAGCATTATTCTTTTAAAAGAATATGCTAAAATGATTATAGAAGTTAAAGCCATTATAACTGGCATTCCTATAACTACAGAAAATAATGGGACTACTGATATAAAAATAATAGCATTAAAATACCGTTTATTAAACAGTTCTATTAAAGAATAAACATACAAAATATAGCCGACCAAAAGTCTTAAAACCCATGGGTCATTAAAAGCATTATACCAATGGTTTTTACTCCACATAAAAGGAAACCAAGAACCGAGATGTATTTGCTCTATTCCATTAAAGAGAATACCTGAAAAAAAGATTAAGCTAATTGATAATAATTTGACAAATAATGATTTGCTAAATAAGTCAATGAAACTAATTGTTCCTATCACTAATATTGTTTGAAGTATTGGGATACAAACTAGTTGCAATATAAGCCAATAATTTTCATTAAAGATTGTTGATATTAATGCTATAAACCATGACTCAAAATAATGATAGGGACTAATGCCAATCTCTTTATAATTAAATAGATCCCAAACAATGCTTTCCTTTCCTGTGTGATTTAGAAACATTGCGAGGTTACAATTAAAATGATTATCTGACTCAACAACTAAAGGAACTCCAGTATCTGTTGAAAAGATAAAAAAATAGCGATAAGTGTAAAAAATAATTGGGATAAGCAAATAAACCGTATGTCTTAATTGAAATTTAGGCTTATTAAATTTATAACTTGAATCCCTATTGTAAATAATATAAACAAAATATAAAACAATAAACCCTGAAAAAATCGTTTTAAAAACAGTTATTAGAATAGCATAAACAACAACAGTAATAATTAATCCATGAAATAAATTTCCAAAGCAATTACTTCCAAAATCATTGCTTTTATTTTTTATAAAAGACTTAATAATAAATCCTATAAAATAAAATAAAAATAAGCAAGCAAGAAGAATTGATATGTATTTAACAAAAGTCATTGTTGAGTATATTCTAAAATGTATTTACATAAGCGAAAATAGACATAAAGATATTAATGCTCTCTAATTTCAATAGACAAGTTGTCTGCAATAAAGCATTTTAGGCTTTATTGCTTGTTAATTTGCTTGTATAGCTATATTATAAACTACAAATCCTGATTTTATATCATGAGTTTGATTATTATAACCAAATTGTAAAGTATTTCCAGTTTCTTTAAACCAACTTTTATTTAATGTTTCCGTAAAAACACGTCTTTGCGATTGGTTAATTTCTATAACACCTGTATTAACATCCTTTTTAGTAATAAACTGAGTATGTTCTCCATTGATTACAATAACAGCTTCATCATTATTATCAATACCTTCTGCATCTATAAATAATTGCACAACAGAAGAATTTTGATAATTATTGACATTAAATGTTAATTCTTCTGATAAAGGACGACTTTTATCTTTTCCAACTTCAATTAATAATGTGTTGTCTGGTTGTGTTTTGGGCTTAGTTCTGTCCCAACTAAATACCATTATTTCACTACTTGGACAAAAGTTAAAATGATACGTCATATTTTTTATCGCAAAGTCTCTTGCTCTTGGATCAGTAAACACATTGTGAAAATAATAATCTGCTAAAAACCATCCTTTTTTATTTGCTTGGAATGTTCTTACAAAGTCCTCATAACTTGCAGCACTATTTTGATTTGTGTTTTGAGGGGTGTTATCAACATAACGCCTTTCCTTTGTATCAAGATGCCTTTGTCTAAATCTAACAGTGTTCTCTATACCTAAATAAAAATTTGGAGCTTGATACCAAGTAGCAATAACTAAATCATCTTTTTGTAAATAAGGTTTTAACATCAAGCAAGGCTCTTTCCAATTTACAAACGTACTATTAAATAATTCCTTCTTTACAATTTGACCATAAGATTTATTGGTTATTAATGATTTTATTTCCTTGAAAGGAGTAAATATTAAAATTAATAATAAGCTTAAAATTAGATGAAGACTAGAGAAACTACTCTTCTGAAAAACTTTATTTTTAAACAATGTACTTAAACTGTATTTTATAAGACTATACACTCCAACAGCTATATATATCAAAAAAAATGGATAAATGTATAATAAATAATGAGGCAAATAAGGTTCTCTATATATAAAACTCATTATCAAAAACGGAATAACAAACATGGAAAAAAGAAAAAGACCTGACTTTTTATTTTCTATAAATGCAAATAAAATACCTAATATTCCTATAAAGTGTAAGTATTTATAGTCATTGCTTAACACATCATAATAAATATTAAAACTCTTAAAACGTTCGATATCTTTTAGCTTCCCAATTATATAACCCCAATCAGGTATAAAAAAGCCTAAACTTCTTTCAGGTAATATTTTTAATAGTATAGGAGACGCTACAGTTTCTAAGTATGGACTAAAAAAGAGTATTCCAAAAATTAAAGAAGGATAAAAAATTAAAGAATATTTATTGAGCCAAGCCCCATTCTCTCTCCTTATTATCTTTTTTATAGCAATAACTGAAACATAAAAGCACAAAGAAAACAAAACAAAAACTGTTAACATATGATTAAATAATGAATATATAAATACCAATGGCAATATGAATATCCATTTTTTGTTTATCTTATTCTTATTCCAGAAATTATTTGGTTCTGAACCTATATTAGGCATATGTTCAAACGAAAGCAAAAAAACTATTGCCAATAATAAAAAAGAAAACTCAAAACATGCATAATTTCTTGCTATACGTGACCAAAATATAGTATATAAAGACAATGCATTCAATAGAGCTGCTAAAAAACCTATTTTACTATTGTATAACCTTTTTGCTAGTAAAAAAGTAAGTACTATTGATAAACTACCAAATATAATACTTGGCATTCTTGCTACAAACTCGCTAACCCCAAACAATTTGAAGAAACCAATTGTCATAATAGTTAAAAAAAGACCATTATTATCATCCTGCAACATAGACCCTCCATTTAAAAATGAAACAGATGGGCTTGCATGCATATACTCATCCAACCATAATGCTAAATAACCTGCATTATAAACCCTAAGAATAAAAGCCACTATAAATAAAAAAATTACAAAATAAAATGGCTTATTTTGAATTATTCCCCAATTAGGAAAATCCACCTTTTTACTAGTTAAAAGAGGCTTTACATTTTCTTTTTTATTGGGTGTTTTTATATTTAATCTTTCTGTTTTTGACATCTATATATAATTTTGTTTTTTTTTGCAAAATTACAATTTTATTTTAATTATCAATCGACAATTCATCTATCTGTTATATGAATAAGCTTTTTATATATTGAGACCGTTGTAATAATCACGATTCAATAATTTCGTTATTAAATTTCACTAATTTTTTAGATTTTGTTAATGATTTGTCAAAATTTAGTCAATTTATTGATGAATATTGG
>Ga0209417_1003126_pt1 | contig 23071 bp, 21 predicted proteins | sample RifGroF2_FD_184002 | JGI IMG/M metagenome (GOLD analysis project Ga0209417, IMG submission 184002) | Groundwater microbial communities from Rifle, Colorado, USA - Groundwater F2 (SPAdes) (version 2) | ecosystem: Environmental > Aquatic > Deep subsurface > Groundwater | place: Rifle, Colorado... | reverse complement strand
GGTATGGCATGAGAAAAAGCCATACGGGAAGTTTCGTAGTTGCCGGAATTTTGGGAGCTGCGGGTGTTTATATCAGCTATTCGAATTTGTGGTTTATAGCTATCGCAATTCTTTTATTTTTAAATTACTGGTCATATCTTAAAAAAGATTTTGAATATTCAAAATACGAATTTGCAAGGAACAAATTATTGCAGGGTTTTACGATTCTATTTTTGACAGCTCTAATTATATTGCTACCCGCTGGATTCAATAATTGGCAGCATCCAAGCATTATTCTGACAATACTTTCTAACTCCATATTTTCAAAATTAGATATATTTTCTACCCTAACTAGAAATGTCGCCGAAACATTGAATATGTTTATGCCAACGATTATTGTCGGATCTGGTCATGATGTCGCACAACTGCCACCCATCTCTTGGCCTATCTGCATTCTATTTATCATCGGTTTTGTTAGAGAACTCGCTCATTGGTTTAGTCGTAAGCATGGACATTTTTCGACGTCCCATACTTTTATTTTCGCTTGGTTTATTTTTATGTTAATGCCTGGATTTTTATCTGCATCGTCTCCAAGCCAAGCATCGATAATCGGTGTGCTACCCGTCATATTCATATTTGCAGCCCGAGGTATCTGGTGGATTTTTGATAAACTTAACCATTGGGAATATGCCATTCACATCGATAAGCACAAATTATTTCATGGTCATTTTGCACCTTCTGTACTTCTTGCATTATGGGCCTTACTAATAGCTGTTAGCTTCCATGAACTTTGGAGATATTTTAAATTAATAGTTTAATAATGAAAACAAAATATATCGCAGGATTTATTATTTTCGTTTCGGTTATAGCAGGTATTACTAGTTCATTAAATGAAGCTCCCGTAGTTGATGAAATACCACATATTGGTGCCGGATATTCTTACATACAAAAGAATACCTATGAGATGAACCCAGAACATCCTCCATTGGCTAAAGATCTAGCCGGCCTTTCCTTGTCCTTAATCGGCCTCAATCAATCCGCTTTTTCAATGCCTCACCCTGGGTATTGGCCGACTGATATCCATGGTCAGTGGAATTTTGGCCGTAATCTTATCTTCAATTCGGGTAACAATGCTGAACTCATTACTTTTGTAGCAAGACTACCACTTTTATTATTTTTTATTTTCTCTGGAATAATAATATTTAGCTGGACACGAAGATTATATGGTGACAAGGCATCATTAATTGCCCTATTTTTATTTTCATTCTCGCCAACGGTCATTGCTCACGGCCATCTAGTTACTACTGATATGGCCGCATTATTTGGTACGCTTTTTTGCCTTTACTTCTTTGACAAATTTATCCATCACCAGACAAAACTAAATTTATTTATTGCTGCCATAGCCTTTGGCGTTGCCCAGATTACTAAATTTTCCCTAGTTCTAGTAATACCTATTTTCCTTATAATCCCTATCTTATGGGGATTGGTAAACAAAAACTTTAAGATTGGCGCCAAGACATTAATAAGTTCGTGCTTGATCGTAATCCTTGGCTATATCATTATCGTCTGGCCAGTTTATGCATTCCATACGCGTCATTACGATCCACAGCTTCAGAAGACTGATGCCATAGATATCCTTAAAGATTATGGCTACAACGCTCAACTTCAGCCGACCATTCAAAGAAGGATTGCTGATATTGTTATATGGTCTTCAGATAAACCGGTTATTCGTCCTATGGCTGAATATGCTCTTGGAGTATTAATGGTCATCCAGAGAAATGCGGGCGGCAATCAGACTTATTTCTTCGGGCAAGTTTCATTCACGGGAACTAGAAGTTATTTTCCAATTGTATATTTTATTAAGGAACCCTTGGCATTCTGGTCTTTGATTTTAATTTCACTAATGCTGTTATTTGGCCTCACAAAAAAGACTGCACCTGGTAGCACTCATAATTGGATAAAAAGCCATCTTGCTGAAGTTACTATGCTACTCTGGCTTGCTATTTATTGGCTGACGAGTATTAATGCTCATCTTAACATTGGGGTTCGACATTTATTACCAACTTATGGCTTCGTCTATATCTTAATGTCCGGACAATTAATACGAGTGTTCGATTATTTTAAATATCGCAAGAGGCTTCTCGCCAGCTACAGTATATTGATCGGGATACTGTTGTGTTGGTATTTACTAGAAGCTGTGCGTGTATATCCATACTATCTGACTTATTTCAATCAAACGGTCGGAGGTCCTTCTGGTGGTTATCGCTATGTAGTTGATTCAAATTTAGATTGGGGCCAAGATTTAAAGCGTGTTGCTAATTGGGTTGATGATAATGATATTGATAAGATTTACTTAGATTATTTTGGCTGGTCTGATCCATCTTATTATCTAAAAGGAAAATATGTCTATATGACTAGCAGTTTGTTTCATAGCAAGGAAGAATTCCTGGATAAAAATCCTCAGGGTGGTTATATAGCCGTTTCAGCGACTTTCTTCATGAATAGCAAAAACCTAGATAGCGGATATAGGTGGCTGGATCAAATCCCACAATTCACTACCATTGGCAACTCTATATTTGTTTGGCACCTCACTCCATAATTGCATAATACCATTGACAAATACCACGTAAGTGGTATTTTAGTTTAGGTTCTTTCAAGGGGAAGTAAGGTATGGCAGAAGTTCAAAAAGGATTCTTCTGGCACGTACACCATACGGTACTCCTAGAGTGGTGCTATAATTACGATGAAAGAGCATCATATATCTCTGAACAAAAACGAGAAGATCAACAAGAAACTCGTCTTCGTCTATTTAAACCCGTTAGGGGTAAATTACCTCAAGAAGTAGTTGAAGCGGGGCAGGCTCTTGATGAAGCAAGGCAGACCTATAGAGCATTGCAGGTCCTTAATAAAGAAGCAGGGCAGGTCCTTAATGAAGCGTGGCGGGCCTATAATGAAGCGTGGCAAGTCTATTATAGAGCAGGGCGAGTATATGATGCAGCATTGCGTAAGAACATGTCAGCTATTGAAGCATTACATAGAGAAGAATGTCATAATTGTCCTTGGAATGGTAAGACAATCTTTCCTAAGGCATAGATAGCAGATAGAACAAAACAGGCCATGGGGCCTGTCTTTTTTACACATAAATTACAGACAGAAATTACAAAGGCTGCCATTGCGCAATGGCAGCCTTTGTAATTTCTGTGGATAAGTCGAATTTTTGGTAACAAAATCACGCCGGTCAAGGCGTGAGAGTGCGGGCGGAGACGATCATTTTGTCTCCGCCCGCGGGCGGTTAGATGGCTTACTGGGTCCTCGGCCCAGCGCCACTACTGAATTTCGTGGCCTCCTCCCTTCTGGGGCAATTTCTATGCGCCCCTGAAGGTCTTCCCGTCGTATGATAGGTGGGGTTGTCGGGAAACGGCGTGATCGCTTGTCACCCGACCCCCCGTGGACACGACGTGTGGTGAGCTTACAGGGACCGCAGCCCTGTGCTCGTGCGATGTTTCAGCATCCCGCCGCCTTCTTTGTGGGGCGGGTAGCGTATTAGGCAGCAGATCCGGGGAGTGTACGTCCCCTAGATGCCCGCCCTCTTTCACCACCCGGCCCAACCTTCCCGACCGACGAACCGACGACACGTAACTCAGTTTCTAAGCCCGCTTCCGGGCTCTCCGCGCAGAGTTACCATACGCGAAGCTTTCGACTCCAGCCCTCCATCTTCCATCGATCTTCCGGTTGCCGAGCTGGGCAAGCACCGGATCTGATTGGGGAGCGCAGATGTCGTCCTTGGGACCCATGGCATTCACCACAGATCATTACGGCGTGGACATCTTCACACCTGCGCCCCCCACGAACGTCGTGCAGTTCAAGCGAGCCGACCATTCCCTATGTAGGGAGGCCGTGTCGGATGGTTTAGCCCATACGGCGCCAGCACCCTTTCTGCCCACTTACCCTGCACGATCTTGGCGAGGAACCAACGTTCCTCACACTTTATGCCCAATAAAAGGGCTCAAAAAAACCAATATCTACTATATTCTACCGGCACATTTACAAATTATTGCGTGTTGCCTGAATATCAGAGGTCGTCAGATGTCTATAGTATCACCGAAAACTGTCTCTTTTTGACGTATTTACTGGCTTTTTTGAACCCTTTCGGGCTCATTTAAGGTACTAGTATGTATCCATTATAGCATATCCACATATGGTGTCAAGCGTCGCATTTAGTAGAATACAATGGTGGTCTTTGAAGCCAAAAAGGCCGCCATTGTATTCTATCCACGGCCATACTCTTCAATAGGGCTGAGCGGAGCACTATTTATAGTATACTCTCCCATCAACGCGAAGATCTAAGTATTGAGGCACAAAACCAATATCATTTTTTTTATTATTCAGAAATATTTTCAAAACACTTATTTGATCCTCAATATTAGATTCCAATGAGAATTGCAAATAGTATGGCTTATCGGTATAAACTATAAGATCACTCAGTGGCTTTGCCGGAATGGCAATTGATTTAATCGCCATAAAACTTCTCAAGTTATTTGTTAATTTTCTAATTCCATCAAAGTATTCTTTATTAATCGTCTGACGATCAATTGTCTTATAGTCCTCGACTGTTAGTAAAATAAATCCTGTTGTTTTGTCTAGATCTCCCCACATTTTCATGTCAATATCGAAGTATTTGCATTTGTGATCTCCAATATAATTTTCAAAACACCAAACGCCCAAAGCATTTCTCTCAACAAGTGTTACGCTCAAAGCATGGAAATATTTTTTCTCAATCTGTATAGTTTTTAGTAAATTATTTTTTTCCAATAAAACGTTTTCCGCTTCACTAACATCAAAGAATAAAATATTACGGCTGACTGGCAAGAACTTGAACAATCTATAATCCCGATAAGTATTGAGATTCTCCTTAATTATCGCTGGATCAATATTTTGAGCTCCAGAAATCTCATAGTCATTCAAATCAAACCAGCTGGAATAAAACAGCGCATAGAAAACACCGGCAACGCACAAAACTATTCCGACCAACATTAAACTTAGCCGAACGATAAAACTGCGACGCCTTTTTTGGGCTAAGCTATCAACATAGTGTGAACCCTTAACACTTGAGACGCGCATTGGATATCTAGCGTTTAATTTCCTCTATGCCATTCATGTACTTATGAAGGGCTTCCGGTATCTTCACGCTTCCATCTTCTTGCTGAAATTGCTCCAGAATAGCCGGTAGCAAGCGACTCGTGGCAAGACCAGAGGCATTGAGCGTATGCACGAATTCATTTTTACCAGTCTTGGAATTTTTATATCTTATGTCTGCTCTTCTGGCTTGATAATCAATGGCATTTGATGCACTACTGACTTCTTTATATGTATCCATGCTCGGAATCCAAACTTCAATATCGCATGTCTTTGACATTGAAGCCGAGGCATCTTGGGCAGCCAATTGAACAGTTTGATAATGAAGGCCAAGACCTTCAACCAATTTCTCGGCATTTCTTACGAGTTCTTCAAAACCATTCCAGGAGTCTTCGGGTCGAGTAAATTGAAACATCTCTATCTTATTAAACTGATGGCCACGAGTTGTACCTTTTTCTCCAGCCCCATAACCGCCCGGTTCCTTCCTAAAACATGGCGAATAAGCAAAATATTTTAGAGGTAATTTAGATTCATCTATCACTTCGCTACGATGAAGATTGTTTATCATCATTTCGCTAGTGGCATTTAGACAAAGGCTATCTCCTTGTTTGTTCTCCGAAGATCGCGACGTCCAAAAAAGGTCATCCCTAAATTTAGGCAGGTGGCCAGAAGCATAGGCCGAATCTTCATTTAATAAGAATGGCGGCAATATAAAAGTATAGCCATTAGCAATATGAAAATCTTTGAAATAATTTAACAACGCCCATTCCAGCAAAGCACCACTCCCTTTATAACACCAGAAACCAGACCCGGCTATTTTAACACCACGCTCATAATCAATAAGGTCTAGCTTCGTAGCTAATTCAACATGATCAATCAGTTTAAAGTCATGTTTTGGCTTTTGACCAAAAGTCTTTATTACTTTGTTATTTTCCTTGCCACCAGGAAGAACATCGTCAGCTGGAATATTTGGTAATTCCGACAATTGTTCTTTTAATTGGTCTTCTATTTTTTTAAGACTTACCTCTAATTCCCCTATCTCTCCGCCAATTTTCTTCATCTGTTCCATGATTTCTGGCGTCGGCTTAATCTTAGAATTCTTATTTCTCTCAGCCTTTAATGCTTCCAGTTTAATAATTATATCTCTCCTGGTATCGTCTAGCTTTATAATTCCATCCAAATTTAAGGCATCTCGGGCCATTCTTTTCAATAAAGCCTTCTCCACTTCTTCTCTTTTGTCTTTGATTAATTTGATGTCTAACATAGATTAAATCATAATATATTATGACAATTAATTAAAGCCTTGGGCTGTTATTATTGATATCCTTGTCGCATTGATAAATCACGATTTGGTTATCAGATTCATTGCCAGTACTGGGAAAATCCTTGATACGCAAGCAATGAACCTTGAATATATTGGTATTAAAATAGCTAGCGGTGCCAATATCATAGATACCTAAGTCAGGATAATGCATTATCCGGCCAATGAGATAGCCCCCCTGGTTCACTAAGGCATTACTCATGGAATCTCTGTCATTGGCCCCAGAAACAAAGGTTTGACCATTAGTATCAATGTAATTGTTCAATAGTTCTTTATTAGAAGCTAGGGCAACCAGGGGTGCTACTTCATGAGAGCCGTATAATTTTTTGTCATTGGGTAATTTTGATACAAATTGTGCAATCTCTTGAAGATTTGTAAAGCGTCCGAGAATCGCGAAATTTTTTGCATAGTCATTTAGACTGCTGATTAAAAATATTGCGTATATGACGATTAAACCCTTCAACCAATTACTGGTCAGTTTGGCCGGCATCGTATAACTTGAAATTTTTTCCAACAAATAAATCATCGCGATAACAAGATATGGCATCAGAGATCCTAAATATAGATAATAGATATCTTTAAAAAATAAGAAAAATAATATCGTGAGTCCAACGGAATATACTAGATAAGATTTTCGTATTATGTAACTACCAGCACATGCGAGCACCAAAAAAATCCATTCTTTTTTAAAATAGAAAAAAGCCACATCGATTTTATTCAAGCCATTGGACCTATTAAACTGGTGTACGATTATGAAATTGATTATCTTAGTAGCAGAGATTATCATCAGTGGACCCATGACCATAAAAGATGTGATGAATCCGGCAATAATAACTTTCTTTAACTGAATATTATCGCGTTGTATGTATAAATAAATAAGGAAGCCCAATAGGGCTGGAGCCGCATATAGCTTTGTTAAAACCGCCAAAGCCCAAAATACTCCCGATACCCCTGGCCATTTTTTCTCATAAGAAAAAATGGCCAATATAATAAAAAAATTCACAAGCTGTAGGCCCGTTAAAAAGTCAGAGGTTGATAAGATTGTAAAAGAAAAAAGATAGATCAAGGGAGCGACAGGAGCCCAATTTAATCCTTTATTTCTCAAATATAGGTATATGAGCAGGGCGGAACCAATTTCCAACAATAGCGGAATAAGCTGAAAGATGATCAGATGATTGCCGACAAATAGTCTGACCAGTGATAAAAAATAAGGAAACACCGGTGGATCAGCCAAGAAAAAATCTTTGTATGGTACCAATCCATCGTTTATAGCCCTGGCCATATAGATATAGGCGTTGCCATCGCCAAATCTAAGACTAAGATTGCCTAGTTTAATATAAAGAAAAAGGCCTAATGTTCCGATAACGAATAGGCTACGCCAAATTCTTTGAATCATAGGTAAAGTTTAGTATAAAAACTCGATAAATCAACTTTCCAAACAAAATTTAATAGTCTAGAATTAGATGTGATGGAACATAGGATAAAAAATTACGAACAATTAGCAACCGACACCTATCGCAAAGATGCCCTCGATATAGCCGAGGCGGGACTGGAAGCTATTTCTACTGAATCTATCATTGATAGCTCTATCAAGATTGACGGTGATTATTTGCACGTTAATGATGAGATCTTTAAATTAAGCGATTATCAATCGATAAAAGTTATCGGTTTTGGCAAGGCATCTTCAAAGGCAGCCAAGGCTCTTGAGAAAATACTTGGTAATCGTATTACTATGGGAATTGTTATAGATAAAGAACCAAATACATGTGAAACAATAAAGGTTTACCGTGGAACCCATCCGCGACCATCCTTGGAAAACTTTGATGTCTCTAAAGACATCGTGACGCTGGCAGAAACTTCTAGCGAAAAAGACTTGGTTATTGTTATCGTCTCCGGAGGAGGTTCAGCACTACTATGTTGGCCAGAAACTGAATGTTTAAGGGGCCAAGAATTGTACGATGCTTTTTTGAAATCTGGTGAAACCATCAAGGAGCTTAATACTGTTCGTAAACACATATCGTTAGTTAAAGGCGGCGGATTGGCAAAAATTTTGTTTCCTGCTACTGTGATCGGCCTAATATTCTCTGACATACCTGGAGAACACTATGAACAAGTAGCTTCCGGTCCAACGTTTATAGATAACTCAACAAAAGCCGAGGCAGAAAAAATTATTTCAAATTTAAATGCTTCTGCCTTGCAGGTTCTAGGTAAGATCGAGTTATTTGAAACACCCAAAGAAAATAAATATTTCGAAAAAGTTCACAATTTTATATTAGTATCTAATCATACGGCCCTAGAAGCCATGGCCAATAAAGCCCAAATGCTTGGCTATACATCTAAAATTCTTGATGCCGAGAATTATGAATCGGCCGATGAAACTATATCTAAATTAGAAGCCGCGAGCAGTCCGAGATCTATTATATTGGCCGGAGGTGAAATAAGGTTAAAAATTGAAAAACCTGGAGGTAGCGGCGGGAGAAATTCGTATCTTGTTTCTAAGGCCATTAATAAGATCAAAAATAGTGTATTAATCAGCTTAGCTTCTGATGGTATTGATAATGGTGAATCGGCTGGAGCAATCGCCGATGATACTACATTAACAAACGCTCAAAACCTAGGTATCGATTTGAATGATCATATCCAACGCTATGATACCTATGATTTATTTGAAAAATTAAAAGGCACAATATATACCGGACCGACTGGCGCGAATGTCTCCGACTTAATTATCTATTTAAAGAAATAACAGGATGAATACTAAAATAACGAAAATTGCGGGAGAAAAAATATTAGACTCACGAGGTAATGCAACGGTACGAGTTACGGTTGATACAAGTGGTGGGGCTGGTTCTTTTGCAGTACCTTCTGGTGCTAGCACCGGAGCATTTGAAGCTAACGAAAACAAGGATATTAATCAAGTCATTCAAAATATTCAAAACCTGATCGCGCCGCAATTAATAGGTATTGAGGCCACCGAACAAGACGAGATTGATAAAATAATGATTGAGCTGGATGGTACAGCTAACAAATCAAAATTGAGCGGGAATGCTATTATTGGCGTAAGCGTGGCCGCCGCTAAAGCGGCGGCCCATTCTCTAGGTCAAGACCTATTCGAATACCTTAGAAGTCTCACCCAAATTAAATCTTCAAGACCAGTGCCGTATCTTTTTATGAACTTAATTAATGGTGGCAAGCATGCCCATTCGAAACTACCTTTTCAGGAATATCATATAGTCCCCCAAGTCAATTCCGTCGAAGAATCACTTGATATGGGTACTAAAATATTTAAATCCTTAAGAGAAAGAATTGACAAGGAAATGTCTCCTTCGTTCTCGAACGTTGGAGATGAAGGAGGCGCGACCGTTGATATCGGCACAACCGTTGAGACCGATGATGTTTTCATTCCATTAAAACTTTTATCAGAGACTATTACCCAGCTAGGTTATACTCATAAAGTTCGTCTAGCCATGGATGTTGCCGCTTCCTCTTTTTTTGATGGTAGCAACTATATGATTGGTGGCAATATTACATCCGATCAATTATATGGCATATATAAACAAATGTTTGCCGAATTTGATATTATGTCAGTAGAAGATCCTTTTAATGAAGAAGATTTCTCAAATTTCGCTAGAATTCACGCCGAATATCCCGATAAATTTATCGTTGGTGACGACCTAACTGTCACTAATGTTGAGAGATTAGCTATGGCCATTAACAATAAAAGTATTAATGCTATTATTATCAAGCCAAATCAGGTCGGCACGCTTACAGAAACACTCAATACCATGAAGATGGCCAGAGAAAATGATATAGAGTGTATTATCAGTCATCGTAGTGGAGAAACAGAAGATGATTTTATTGCAGATTTAGCCTATGCTTTTGGGTGTTTTGGATTAAAATCAGGTGCACCCAATCGCGGAGAAAGAGTCGTTAAATATAACCGCCTAGCCCACATCTCAAAATTGAGATAGTTCTATTGGCAGCGGTAAGACTTTTGAGAGTACGGAATATTTTTTACTAAAGATTTCCTCGTTCTCGGACCAGTCGTCCTGCGAAAGCCTCTCAAAAGTCTTACCGCTGCCTTAACAAATTAAATTTACCAGATAGGAATGAATGTTTTAAGAGACTATCGTAGCGCGACGGCGCGAGATAGAGGCTGATTCTCAGTAGAAAATACAGCCGTGTGAGTAAAACATTCATTCCTATCTGAGATATATTAGTTATGCCATCAAGAGCACAAATTATAGCGACTATCGGTCCGGCGTCGGGTACAGTAGAACTTCTACGCCAATTAATCGCACATCAGATGGATGTGATGAGATTAAATTTCTCATGGGGTACTTACGAAGAACATGCTACTTACATAAGTAATCTTAGGCAAGTTGCATCTGAATCCGGTAAACATATACCGATTATACAAGACTTATCGGGACCAAGAGAACAAGAAACAAGTGGCCATCGCTTCGATAGCGCAAAAGATATCTTGACCGAGAAAGATCTGAAAGATCTGACTTTTGGCGTTGAGCAAGAAGTTGATTATATCGCTATGTCTTATGTTGGCTCAGCAGATGATATTAAAAGAATAAAGTTTGAAATAACTAAACTGGAAGCTAATATACCGGTCATTGCAAAAATAGAACGCAAAATAGCTATTGATAACCTAGATTCAATATTAGTAGAAGCAGATGCGATTATGATAGCTCGAGGTGATATGGGCAATGAAATCCCACTTGAACAGATCCCTTTTGTACAATCCGAGATTATAAAAAAATGCAAAACGGCCAAAAAACCGGTTATTACGGCCACACAGATGATGTTATCTATGGTTGACAACGATAAACCGTCACGTGCCGAGATTACTGATATTGTAAATGCAATCTTAGAAGGTTCAGACGCAGTTATGCTATCTGAGGAGTCAGCGCGAGGCAAGCATCCCATTGAAGCCGTTGAATTTATGGAACGAGCTGTCATGGAAGCAGAAAAGCACGAAAATAAACCTATTATAAATCCCCTCTAATTAGACAAGACTTATCTTATCGAGTTTTAAAGACTTGATTTTTGCTTATTTGCGTATATAATATGGTAAGCATTTTGACAATGGAGTAACCATGCAAAGAATTATAAGCTTAAAACACAGATGGAATTTATTGTGTGAAAATTTGGGACACACATTTAATCTTGCGATAGATGATCGAGCAATGAAAGAAGTCTTTACGGATATTTTAAGTAGATATAGCAAGGCTGGCCGAATACAACATTTAACCAAGTGCATTGAAGAAGCTAGGATTGCAAACACAATTTTATATGGAGTTACTCTAAGTAATGCGCCAAAAGCAATGATATTGGAAGCAGAGACAGCTCTTTGGCTTCACGGCCTGGTTGATGTCAAAGAGAAAAGAACTAGAACTTTCGCATCTGTTATAGTCGCCAAGGATCTTCTACATAGATTGGGACTACCAATTAGTTTTATTAACAAAGTAGCTCATATTATTGTGGCCATCCAGCAACATGAAAAATTAGGGAAAGATCCAGCAGAACAAATCGCGATCAGTATCCATGCTGACGTAAAAAATAGTGTGAGAAAAATCAGAGGCTAATTGCCTCTTTTATTTTATGAAAAAACCGAGCTAGGCTCGGCTACTTGAAAGAAGGCATACGGAATGATCGCTGGCAATTTCCACATTTTAAAGTAGCACCCAATGGAGTATCACAATGCGGACAGTAGCTCATAAAACCAACCTTAAATGCACCGGGAGATAACCTACAATGATAGCAGTATCCATCCGTAGATAACCGCGACCCACAACCTATACTATTATGTATTGCGACCCTTTTTGCTTCCTCTTTCGTTTTTTCCATACTAAACCTTTTCAAAAAAGAACTTGCAACCAGAGTATCATTTCTTGAATATTAATCAATATTTAGAATTATGGCCTTTTACGACAGCTTTGCTAGAATTGGATTATGGAACCTCTAGCTACTAAAATTAGGCCCAAAAATCTAGATGAATATATCGGCCAGAAACATTTAGTTGGCAAGGACAAGCCGATTCGCATAGCTATAGAAAAAGGTCACAAGTTTTCTTTTATCCTTTGGGGTCCACCAGGTTCAGGCAAAACCACTCTGGCTAAAATCTATTCTCAAGCTATCGATGGTCAACTTTTTGAATTATCAGCCGTATCTGCCGGCAAAGACGAAATTAGAGAAATAGTTAAAATAAAAACGATGAGACCCAAGATTTTATTTCTTGATGAAATTCATCGTTTTAATAAAGCTCAGCAAGATTTCTTATTGCCTCACGTTGAGTCAGGGGAAATTACCCTCATCGGCGCCACCACCGAAAATCCCAGTTTCGAAGTTATATCTCCCCTTCTTTCTCGTTGTCAAATATTTGTTTTAAACGAACTTGAGCCGGAAGAAATAAGAGATATCATCCGTCGTATTACTATTAAAATCCCGACCGACGCCATGAATTGGCTAACCAATATGGCTAATGGCGACGCCAGACAGGCTATTTCAATTGTTGAGGCCACCAAAAATCTATATGGCACTATTTCTGTTAAAAATCTTACTAATACTCTGCAATCAAAATTTTTGCGTTATGATAAGAAAGGTGAAGAACATTATAATTTAATTAGTGCCTTTATCAAAAGTCTTCGAGCCAGTCAGCCTGATGCCGCCCTTTATTATCTAGCCAGAATGATTGATGCCGGAGAAGATCCTAAATTTATTGCCCGTCGCATGATAATTTTTGCCAGTGAAGATATTGGTAGCGCTCAACCAACAGCAATTGTGGTCGCCAATGACGCCTTTCGTGCAGTGGAGGTTGTTGGTTTGCCTGAAGCCCAAATTAATCTTGCATCAGCTACGGTTTATTTAGCCAAAGCCAATAAAGATCGAAGTTCTTATAATGCCTACCTAGAAGCAATGGCCGACGTAAAGAAACATGGTAATCTACCCATACCACTTAAAATTCGCAATGCCACGACTCAACTTATGAAAGATTTAAATTACGGTAAAGGTTACGAAAAATACACCAAAGATGACTTCTTACCAATCAAGCTTAAGGGTAAAAAGTATATTAAATGAAAGACCCCGTTTAGTGGGGTCTTGCCTTAATTCTTCTTCTTATTCTCCAATGATTAGTACAAGCTTTCTCGTTTTAGGTCTCATAAATGGATACTGCTTATAGAATCTGTCGCGACTTTTCTCTCCCGAAGGATCATACATCTCATCTAATAATCGTGCAGTTTCAGAATCTTGGTCTATATCATTATTCATCATATATTTTGCGTGGCTACCGCCATCATTTCTAAATATTTGATAATTAAAAAAATGAGACCTAGCTAGTTTCTGAGCTTTTGTCATGGCTAATTCCTCCCAAAGAACTAGACATATAATACCAACTCGGAAGGTAATGTCAACTAACGAATAATGAGTAGGTAAAACAATGCGGCAATGACAATACGATAGACGCCGAAAGCCATGAAGCTATGGTTTTTGATATACCTAACCATGAATTTAATAGCCAGTATTGCGGTAATAAAAGATACAATAAATCCAATTGCCAGATAATCAAACTGATCAACGGAAAATGAATTAAAGTTTTTAGAGAAATCGTATACCGTTGCGGCCACCATTGTTACCACGGCTAATAAGAATGAAAACTCAACTATCGCCTTTCGATGGATACCCATCGCCAAGCCCGAGACAACTGTAATGGCAGAGCGTGATATGCCAGGTATCATTGAAATTGACTGACACAGGCCGATAACAAAAGCCTGTCTATTCGTTATAACAGATATGTCACCTTCATAAACTTCCTTTTTTCTATATATTAATTCAAAAAATATAATACCTAGACCACCCAAAAACAAAGCCCATAGGATAATATTCTGATTTCCAATCATAGATTTGATTGTTCTATAAAAAATGAAACCTAAAATGCCCGTTGGGATAAAGGCAATTATTATTTTCTTAATACACGCCCAGTCGCGAATATATTTTTTGCCATAAAGTACAACTACTGCCAGTATCGCACCCAATTGAATGATAATCTCAAAACTTTTGACAAATTCGGATTGAGCTAAATGCATTAAATTTGAAATTAACACCATATGAGCCGTTGATGAAATTGGCAAAAATTCTGTAATCCCTTCAACAATTCCTAAAATACTGGCAGTTATTAAATTCATATTTATTATTTTAGCAACTCGTTCAGTTTACCATAAAGCTTAGCCTAAACAAATAATTCGTCTAGGCATCTACGCCAATGGCATCGGAGATAGAATTATATCCGTCGGCGTATAGTAGCTTAACAAGACCTTTATTAATATCGGAAACCAACTGAGGACCCTCAAAGATAAGTCCCGTTATGAGTTGAACCAGAGATGCTCCCAATCTAATTTTACGATAGGCATCCGCCGTATTAAATATCCCACCACAGCCGATAATTTTGATCGCTGAACCATGTTTTTTATAAATACGACGAATAAGTTCATCTGATCTTTTTTGACATGGAATTCCGCTGAAGCTACCTTTATTAAATTTTGCAACCTCGTCAGGATATAATGATTGGCTATTGCGATTTTGCTGAAGATTGCCGATAATCACGGCCTCAATGAGTGGATATTGTATAATGACATCCATCATCGAATCTATTTCTTCATCAGTCTTGGATATTGGCATTTTTATAAATACCGGACGAGATAAGGTCATTCTACTTAAAGATTGCAACAATTGATTCAGATGGTCGGGATTATAAAATTCAACATTTCCAATGAGATTTGGACAACTAATATTGAGTTCATAATAAGTAAAGTCAATTCTAAATCGTTCAGCTTCGCGAAATGTTTCAATAATATCTTCAACAGCCCCTTCCTGTGTTTTGATATTTATATTATTGGTTTTTCCTATACTTATACCTATCGGATACATGACTTGCTTACTCGTTAATTTTTCAAGAGTTGCCCTAATACCCAAATTTTTAAATCCCTTATTTACCATTAAAGATTGCGATCTGGACAATCTGCCCAACATAGGATCTGAATTTCCATCATATGCACACCTGGTCAAAGTTCCTACTGTTTCAAAGCCAAATCCAAGTGATGGTAAAATCTCAGTCAAACGAGCTTCATAATCAAACCCTGCCGCTAGTCCTATTGGAGATTTAAATTTTATATCAAAAAGAGATTGTTCAATAACAGGCTTAGTATGTACAAATATGCTAGATAAAATGATCCTGATAAATTTAAACCTCCCCATGAATTCTCCCATGACAACTATTCTTCTATGCACTATTTCTGGATTAATTAAAAAAAGGATCGACTTTAAAACATATTTATACAATATGTGAATTACGGTAATCAATTGATGTTAATCACAGAAACCGACAAACATGTCAGTCGGAAACTGATAATTCTTCTTGATCGTCGCACAATCTATTGAACCATTGCCATCATAAATCATCTTCCATGTATCGCCCTGTTTAGTCGCTAAAAACATGCCACCTTCACCGGCAGTATCAACAGGACCGAAAAAGACACTGCCAACAGCGTATGCTCCGTCAAACTTATTAATTTGCAGATTAACCTCTTCAATATCTTTTTTATACTTCGTCGCCAGCGCTAATTTTATATACTGAGTAGCTACAATTTTAGATATATTATTAGGATTAAAATATCCGCATCCAAGTTCTACTGTCAAGCTATCACCAATTGGTTCTGACGGAGCATTTGGGGTATTCTTCATTTGATTGTGCCTGAAAGATAGCTGACAAATTACATAGCTATTAGTATATCCTCTCAAACCACCAGTTACGCCATCAGCTTCATTATTAATATCCACCTGGTATTTGCTCCTCATAAATTTTTCAATCTTCTGATAATTAACGAAAGTCATATCGGAATTCTTATAAGAAATACCAGGGATCACTTCGCTGGCAAAATCATTTCCCTCTCTGACATTCCAAGTAAGCTGTGAATCCCCAACTTTGGTCAATGATATATTCGTCTCAGTTTTTAATTCTGCGATTAAACTAGTAACTACATCCGGACACAGTTCTTCGAAAACTCTTAGACACTTGTTCTTCTCTCCGCACCAGGAATAGCCAGCTGAACCAATACAACCATGCTCGTTTTTGTCACCACCAACGATAATAGCGTCGGGACTAGCAGTCGGAGTATTTACAATTCTATATTTGGCAAAATATACCCCCAAACCAGCGACAATAATCAGGCCAACAATTATTATAATGTTAATGGGTTTGGTCATTTTATCTATTTAAATAAGTTACTGTTAACTGAAGTATAGTGGCGAAAGATACCCAAAGTAAATACGGTATCTGTATATAGGTAATCCATTTCCTGTGCGGATAGACAGCTATCATTGCCCAGACGAGAGTAACAAGAACTAACAAAATATCAACTGCGGCCAGAATATTACTCTTTAGTCCAAACTGAATAGGCGTAAATATGAAATTAAAGATTAGGTTAAGGATAAATGGCAGAATAACAATAAAAGAAATTTTTCTGTGCAGAAATAATAAAAAGACTTTACCGAAAGAAAGAATTATTAGGCCATACAAAATCGTCCATACTGGGCCAAAAATCCATGACGGTGGCGCCCAGAAAGGTTTAATTAGCATCTGGTACCAATTATATGTATTGTTCATATATCTATTTTAATACTTAAATATAACTCTTTCCAGCTAATTAAAGAGGCCTCGCGCATACGCCGCGAAGCCTTTCCTAATAAATCTACGTACCAACCCTCGGACCTATGGTTGTCTCTGCCCTATCCTTTCCTGGTAGCAATACCATAGACTGTCCGTTTTTAATCGACATTTCGTAAAAACCCCTATTAATAATGCCTGTCTCATAGGCAGATTTTAACACTAGCATATACTGCTCCCAACTAATCTTCCTATCAAGATACAAGTGATAATGCCTAGGTGTAGTTGATGGTATCAACTGAATTGGAAACTCAACTTCCAATATTGAAGTAAGCCCACTGTCTGGTTGAATTATCCATTCGGCCATCTTACGGAAATCACCGCTAACTAAACCCACCCTATACAAGACTTCCAGAAAACTTAGAAATTTATCGAAGGGAATTATTTTGTGAAAATATATTGCCGCATATCTACGATTAGTCAGCCTCACTACTTCAGCACTGAAATCAATATCCAGAATAGGTGCATGTAACCCATCATCACAAAGAGATCCCACAAGAATTGCTTGTTCTTCCGATACTCTTAAATAGCTATTTTCCGCTTCATGACCATCCGACAAAAAACCAGTCGGGGTTGTATAAAAAGTTCTACCGACAGTGTTAGCAAGTTCGGGTTTATCCACTATTTTACCCTTCTTTGTTTAAGAACTCCGCCAATATTACCCTAGATTATAGCCTTAGTCAACTACATAGAATATAAAAAGAAAAAGCCGACTAATTAGTCGGCGGCTCGCCAAGGAGCGATTCTGTAATATGCTGTCCAGGTAAAATATTTTTTAGAACTTGCTGGTCTCCACAAAATCCAATGACCATCTTTACCTTGCTTCAATTTATAGTCTAGATAAATACCCGTTGTCTTAAGAGCAATTCCTGCTGTTGCTTCGGCGCTTTTTTGTCCTGTATCTTTATCTATGGCCTCCAGCGATCTATACCGAGTACCCGCCCAGTCTTTCAGGTTAATAGTATGCTCAGGATAATATACCTCCGCATAGCCTGGCAGAGTAATATGCCAGGCTTTCATTAATTTATCACCTACGTAACCATGTCTTTCATATCCAGTCGCAACTTTAAACAGACCAAATGCGAATAAAATAACTAGCAGAGCCTTGATGAAACTCATAGCATGCCCCCCTATTATCAAATAACACCGTAATAATACTGCATCATTATGACATTGTCAACCCAATATCTAAGACCCCGCGTCTTCGCGGAGTCTTGAATTTATTTGTTTGTTAATTTATTTCCTAAGTAGTGTTGATTATCTCACAAATTTACAATCTCCAACAATTCACTGCCAACTACTTTGAAATACTTGCTAACACCCACAGAAGGAACGGCTGAAAAGGGTTCATCGGACTTACGATCAGCATAATTCACAATTATCCCACCATCTCTGAATTCCGTTGTTTGGGGAGCGATTCTATCACCTAAGTATATCGCATTAGTGCCAGTTCCACTCTTTCCATCGCCAAGCAATACCACGACATAAACAAACAACCCACTACCTCCAGTTTCCTGAGTTAAAATAAAGGCAACGTCGTCCTTATCATCATTATTAAAATCACCAGTAATGTCGTTGCCAAAATATTCCGTCGTAGTTCTAGATTCTGACTCTGAAGTAGGCACTTGTTCAGATATACCGTCTTTTAAGGTAACTGCATTTTCTTCAATCTGATAAGTTCCATTTTTCGGATCTAAAACAGCACCATTCCCACTGGATACTTTATTATCCATAAAATCAAACTTATATACTCCTAGCGCATAGATAGCAATAACGCTCACTATTACGACAAAAATTATCCCAATAATTATCTTTTTCATATTTTAAAATTTATTTAATATATTTTACCAACCGATTTTCTTGCCATATTCCCAAAAGTGGCCAGATTCTTTGACCGTAGTAACTAGTTGAAATATATCATCGGCTGCCTGTTCTGGTGTTCGGCCTGGTTTTTGTGTCTCTGATGCGATTGAATAGCCCATATCTGTCTGGACCCAACCGGGAGCAATTGACGAGACCAGCATGCCTTGAGATTTCAATCTAAACGCCAAATGGTGAGTATACATATTGAGTGCTGCCTTAGAAATACGATATCCAGCAACAAACTCATCATCTACCGGCCGACATAGTTGGCCATAACCGGAATCTATATTTACAATATGGCTATCGTTCCCAAATAAAGATAGGAGATGTTCGGTCAAATCAACAACACCAATAACATTAACTTCGAGCATTTTTCTTAATTTCGCCGGATCTGGAACTTTATCATTTGCATCAATAAGAATGCCGGCATTATTAACAAGTGCATCTAGGTGTGGCGCGAGAGATGAAATTTGACTGGCTACCCTAGCAATGCTTTCGGAATTGCTTTGGTCATATTGAATCGAAATAAAATTTGAGTCTTCTATTGGTATCGACTTATCCAGATATGTACCAATTACTCGCCAGCCCTCAGCTAAAAACTTCTTGGCTGTAGCCAATCCGATTCCTCGACTTGCTCCAGTTATAACTACTGTTTTCATATTATTATTCTAACCTTTCTTAGTTTTATTTCAATTATAAACGACTAAACCTATTCAAAATTTATCTCAAAAGGATACATGCCCATGCCACAACTCCCTTGGAGTTTTACGACAGATGGAGTACCAAGATCCACATACGTTATTTCGGATGAAGATAGGCTACGACTTATATTCATGCTTGGAATACGAATAAATGACGAACAATCAAATGTCCCCCTAGAATCAAACTCGATAATTGTTGGCAGACCAGCTTTAGCAAGACTTCCTCTGGGTTGATATCCTCCCTTGGCCCTTATTTTGATTATCTGCTTCCCGTCAACGATACTAACACTATCTACGCCGTTGCCACTAGTAATATTTTTACTACCACTATTAAGTAACGAAATAGCCATAAATCCACCGAAAACTACTACAACAACTATTATTGTAATACCAATTGTTCTCATTATGATTAAAAATTAAACACTGGAGCAATTAATCCAATCGTAGCCATGCTATTAATTATATTAAACAAAGCAAACATTATCACCACTAAACCAGCTGTCTTAAAAAATATTCCTGCCTGCGGACTTTTGTTGACACTAAAAGAACTAAAACTAATTAAGACAAGGATCGGCAAGGTGCCAAGTGCAAAGAAAAGCATGGTCATGGCTCCACTCATAAAACTGCCAGTCGATAGTGTATAGATTTGCATTGTCTGGGTAAATCCACAAGGCATAAAAAATGTTGCAACACCAATTAAAAATGGGGTTAGGGTATGATTAATCTTCGTCACATTGAACGCATGATTAGATAAAAATCTTGGCATGGTTGGTTGAAGCCTCCTAGACCAGTGAAACACATCCAAAAGATTAATGCCCAGAATTAACATGATTAACCCGATCAAAAGACTTACACTAAAATTAGCCGAAGCATTAAGAGTAAAAGCTGAACCCATGGCACCAATAATTCCACCAAAAATAACGAAAGATAAAATTCGTCCAACATGAAAAAGAACCTGCGGTTTGGTTTTATCGCCTTCTTTTGAATATGTCGCCGACATTGATAGAACTAGGCCACCGACAACAGCCATACAAGTTGAAAGTGAAGCAATTATTCCAACGACCAGAGCTGTTCCAAGAGATATCCTACTTGTATTGATTAAATTTACCAAGCCAGCTTTTTGTAAGGCCACGAATGCTATGATAAAAATGATAGCAATTGGTAGGGCAAATTTAAAATCAGACAAGTTCTTTTTTGTAGTTGTTCTTTCTGCCGAGAGATAATAACCGTGCCTTGAGATTGTGCTTGTTAACTCGCTAGCAATCTCTTCCATATTTTTTTTGCCAAAATCTCCGCTCACCGTAACTATTTTACTACCAAGCTTAGCATCAACATGAGTAACGCAATTTAAGCTTTTAATTTCATCCTCAATTACTAACTCGCAAGCTTTACAATGCATACCAGTTACATGAAAAATATAAGTTTTTTGTTCTTGTAGGTTCATTATATTTTTTTATTTTTTAAACGAAGAGAATTAGTAACTACTGAAACACTTGAAAAAGCCATCGCCATACCAGCAAAAACCGGACTCAACAACCATCCAAAGAGAGGATAAAATGCGCCACCAGCTAAGGGAATACCAATAATATTATAGAAAAATGCCCAAAAAAGATTTTGTTTAATCCCACGCATTGTTGCCTTTGAAAGATTAATTGCTTTAACTATTTTAGATATATCGCCATGCAATAAAGTAATGCCAGCAGATTCTATAGCTACATCAGTTCCCGTAGCCATGGCAATGCCGATATCAGCCTGCGCCAGCGCAGGAGCATCGTTTACGCCATCTCCGGCCATAACAACAATCCTACCTTCCGATTGAAGCTTTTTAATTATCTGCAGCTTATCTTCTGGCATTACTTCGGCAAAAACTTTATCAATCCCAACCCGCTTGGCAATATATTCGGCCGTGTTTTTATCATCACCCGTAGCCATGACTATCTCAAAGCCAAGTTTATGAAGATTTGCGATTGACCCCACGGCTTCAGCTTTAATAGCATCGGCCACCATCGCCACGCTTAATATCTTATCGCCTGTTGCTAGAATAACCGGTGTCTTACCCTCGGTAGTTTCACCCTTAATAACTTCATCGCCCACGCTTAACCCTAAATCGTTCATATACTTCACGCTTCCAGCGAAATATTCAATACCATCAATTACACCTTTTAGTCCTCTACCTTTAATTATTTCGAATCTATCGGCCACTAATACTGCTATATTCTCTTTTATCGCATGATCAATAATCGCCTGAGCAATAGGATGCTCGGATTTTTTTTCAAGCGAAGCTAAAATCGAAATCATTTCCAGGTCGGTTTTACTAGAATAGTTTTTTAACGATAAAAATTCTGGCTTACCTTTTGTGATCGTGCCTGTTTTATCCACGACTAAAACATTCGCCTGATGAAGTTTCTGAAGCGTAGCTGCATCTTTTATTAAAACACCTTCCTGAGCCGCCTTACCGACGCCAACAATAATAGCCGTTGGCGTTGCCAATCCTAGAGCACAAGGACAGGCAATAACCAGAATGCCAACAAAAGAAACTAGACCAGAAGAAAGAGCCTGCGCAAATCCAAGGTATTGAGTCCCAACAATTAGCCACGCCGCTAATGCCGCAAATGATAAAATTAAAACTATAGGCACAAAAACACCGGAAATCTTGTCCGCTAAGGCTTGTATTGGTGCTTTACTGCTTTGAGCTTCTCCCACCATTTTAATAATCCGAAATAACAATGTTTCTGAACCAACACCAGTCGCTCTAAAGACGAAATATCCTGTAGTATTTATTGTTCCGGCAATAACCCTATCTCCAACCTCCTTTTGGACTGGAATTGGTTCACCGCTAATCATAGCTTCATCAATATAGGATGACCCCTCGGTAATTATTCCGTCAACGGGTATTTTACCGGCAGGCTTAACCACGATTAAATCTTCATGGATAACTTGATCAACAGAAATTTCAACTTCACGCCCATCTCTGATAACTAGCGCAGTTTTAGCCGACAAATTTAAAAGCTTTTCTATGGCATCGCCGGTTCTAAACTTTGAGCGAGCTTCAAGATATTCACCTAACGCAATAAAAGCTATAACAACAATTGCTACATCGAAATATGTACTGCTTATATCAATATAATTTTTTAAGTTTTGACCCCATATGGCTATGACCATGCTGTAAATATATGCAGCCGAAGTTCCCAAACCAATTAATGTCTCCATGTTCGCCTGACCCCTGCGAACAAATCTATATACACCCATAAGGTACGGCCGACCAAGTACAAATAAAACATAAGTCGCAGCCAAGGGCATCAAGTACATCAGAACATTCCCAACTGATTTAGGCATATC
>Ga0209417_1003125_pt1 | contig 23077 bp, 23 predicted proteins | sample RifGroF2_FD_184002 | JGI IMG/M metagenome (GOLD analysis project Ga0209417, IMG submission 184002) | Groundwater microbial communities from Rifle, Colorado, USA - Groundwater F2 (SPAdes) (version 2) | ecosystem: Environmental > Aquatic > Deep subsurface > Groundwater | place: Rifle, Colorado... | reverse complement strand
ACAAGGATGGTGTCCTCAAACAACGCATCGACCGAGAAAACTTTTAACAAACCTTAATCATTGCTGTCGCCTGAATGTGACATGTTTGCTGACATGATTCATGTGACATCTTTGCTGGTTGACGACACAACCATTGACATTTTGACTTATTTTGTCTACTCTAATCCTCCACTCAAACTCAAGAAAGGAGACAAAAGTGGCGAAAGTAAAATTCCTCGGAAGGACGCATATGTCCCATATGTCCGTGGGAGATTTCTGCAGAATAAAGATCATTCGCAGAAACGTGGATGTTCTAAAAGGTCCCACGTACGAGGATTTTAATGATGAGTGGTATCGAGGCGAGGTGAGCGAGATGGGTAATGCCCGTCTGTTTCCGCAACCCATTCGCGCTTTCTTCGCCGATGATCGCATTGACGGACACAAAAATGAAGGGGTACAAAAACTGTCGCATAAGGAACCTCCATTCGAGTATGAGGTTCGACCTCTGTATCGGATGCAGGGCGTTACCACTCATGGAAATTTCCATGTAGATGACATCTGTATCATCAAGATAGGAGATTTCGACACAGACCCAAAGCTGCTTTTGAATGATGGTTTACCAGCACTCGAAATCCTCCGTCTGTTCCCTGCCGAATCTTTCAAAGGTATTTGGCGGGGTCGGGTCATCCAGGTCTCGGAAAGCATGTTCAAAACCGAAGGAGTGATGTGTCATCCCATCGCCGTGGTATTCGATGACCCTCGTATCGTCGAAAGCTCGCAACTGGTAAAGGACTGGTGCGGTCACGAACCCCCGGTTAAATATCAGGTTGATCCCGAGGACGTCCGTATCAAAACAGTAATACTGGCAACTAAAGGCTTAAAATTTCTGGGAAAGACGGTAAAGGATCTAAGGACTAACCTGGGAATCTGATCAGACCCTCCCAACAACGACATCCACCAGCATCTGGTGGGTTTTTAAATTTAAAAACTCGCACAAGCAAGAAGGAGTTGTGCGAGTCAGGGTTTATCGTAAGGTTTTTTCGTAAAAGCGTTTATAAATGTGGACAGTTTCTCTACAAAATTTTTGTACTTTTCGCTGCCCCCTTTGCTTACCGCACTGGCTGCATAGAGGAAAGAAACTTTAAGACCAAGCTCTGTAGCCATGACCATGACGATCTTTTGTTGATCCGTAGGACCAGCAGTAAAAAAGGTCTCAGGAACACCCATCGCAAATGGGAGTGTAAGAAAAAGAAAGAGATAAATTTCTCCATGCGCGATAAAACGCATGATGTACTTCCCTTGTTGATGATCACCGATCCAACGACCAACTTCCTTGGCGCCAACAAAAATAACAAGCGTAGAAAACCAGTAATCAACAAGCTGTGGACTCACATGTACCCATGGAAACCAATAACTCCCCATGAGAAGACCCACCAAGATGAGCGTCAGTACATCAAAGACGAACTTCCATCTCATGATGTTTCGCATGGAGGAACGAACTTGGATTCGTAGATTGGGCATGATCAGCTCCCTTTTTCTAGTGTTTGTTTTTACTCATCCTAGTATAAAAACGATATCCTAATTAAAAGACAAGGTCAACGGACCTTGTCTTTTCTCTTTTTATTTATTTAATAACGAAAATTTAGCTACATCCGCTCGTTGCTCCGCAGTTAAGGCATTTATAACAAGCGGCATTGCGAACCATCATAGAACCACAGGTATCACACGCTGGCGCATCGGATTGATTATCAAACGTCTGAGTATGAGACGTACGCATCGTTTCTTTGAACGTTTTGTCTACCGTCAACTGAAAGAGATTTGATTGGTCTTTGCTTACAACATCCTGTTTAAGTTCTTGAGCAAGAAGATTTATCTCAGAAACCGGTTCGTTCAACTCTTGAACTTCTTCTACTTGATTGATTCCCACAGCAAGCTGACTTTCACGTGGTAAAAACTTAATCGCAAGCCAACGGAAAATATAATCGGTAATGGATTTAGCAATACGAATTTGTGGATTATTCGTATATCCAGAAGGCTCAAAACGCATGTGAACAAATTTATTCACCAAGACCTCCAATGGAACTCCATATTGAAGACCAATAGAGATCGCTGTAGCAAAAGAATCCATCAGACCAGAAATAACAGAACCTTGTTTGGACATGGTAATAAACAGTTCTCCTGGCGTTCCGTCATCATACAATCCAACCGTGATATATCCTTCCTGATTTCCAACGGCAAACTTATGAGTAATACTTCGACGTTCATCTGAAAGCCGTCTGCGTCGAAGTCGTGTATCGGTTTGGATCGTAACGGTAGGAATGACTTGAGACACTTCTTCTGTTTTTTTGATCTCGTTTTGTTTTTTGGCGTCCGTATTTTGTTTCTTCGCATCACTTTCCTTAGAAGTCGTAAGAGCTTGTTGTCGTTTGGATCCATCACGATAAATCGCAATCGCTTTGAGACCCAGATGCCAACCTTCTATATACACATCAGCGATATCTTGAATCGTTGCCTCATGAGGCATATTCACCGTTTTTGAAATGGCTCCCGAAATAAACGGTTGAACAGCCGCCATCATACGAAGATGACCCATGTAATGAATTGTACGAGTTCCTTGAGCTGCTTTAAACGCACAATCAAATACAGAAAGATCTTCTGGTTTTACATGAGGAGCTCCCTCAATCGTGTCTTTTTCTTCAATAAAAGCAAGGATCTGATCTCGCTGTTGTGGTGAATATCCAAGACATATTAAAGCTTCAGGGACGGTATTATTCACGATTTTCAACATTCCCCCACCCACAAGCCATTTATACTTAACAAGAGCGATGTCTGGTTCAACACCTGTGGTGTCACAATCCATGAGAAAAGAAATAGTTCCTGTTGGAGCAATCACAGAAATTTGCGCATTACGCAAACCATATTTACTTCCATATTCAACCACATTGTCCCAACAGGTTCGAGATTCTTTGAGTAAATCATCTGGAACACCCTCACCACCCATTTGGTAAGAAGCGTCACGATGCATGCGCATCACCTCCAAACAAGGTTCCTCATTGCGTGCATATCCGGCAAAAGGACCGATCTTCTCTGCAATTTTAGCAGACTGAAAATAGCAATGACCGCTTTGAAGGGAAGAAATAGCAGCCGCAAGATTACGACCTTCATCAGAATCGTAAGCGAGACCACGACTCATCAATAGGGCACCCAGGTTGGCATATCCAATTCCAAGAGGACGATAATCATGACTATTCTGCTCAATGGCAGGGGTAGGATAGGCAGAATTTCCTACAATAATCTCCATGGCGGTAATAATAATCTCATTGGCCTTTTTGAAGGCTTCTACATCAAAAATCATCTCACCGTTGATCTCTTTTCGAAAACGCATGAGGTTGAGAGAAGCGAGGTTGCAGGCACTATCATTTAAGAACATGTATTCGGAACAAGGATTGGAAGCATAAATACGATCTGTGTTCTTGCAGGTATGCCATTTGTTGATGATTGTATCGTATTGGATTCCAGGATCTCCGCACTGCCAGGCAGCATCAGCCATCATGTTCATGAGTTCCGTCGCTTTCCATGTTTGGACAGGTTCCCCTGTGGTGACAGCATGCGTTGTCCACTCTCCATTTTTCTCAACAGATTGCATAAACTCATCTGTCACGCGGACAGAATTATTTGCATTTTGAAAATAAATAGAAGCATAGGCATCTCCATCAAGAGAACCGTCATAACCCGCATCCATGAGCGTCCATGCTTTCTTTTCTTCCTTCACTTTACACATGATAAAGTCGTCGATATCTGGATGATCAATATCTAAAATAACCATTTTTGCGGCACGACGCGTCTTTCCACCACTTTTGATAACACCAGCGAAAGCATCCAATCCTTTCATGAACGATACGGGTCCCGAAGCTTTTCCATTGCTGCCTCCCAAAAATTCATGACGTGAACGTAATTTTGATAAATTGGATCCTGCTCCAGAACCACCCTTAAACAGCATTCCTTCTGTCACACACAAACCCAAAATGGAACGCATGTCATCTTGGACGGAATTAATAAAACAAGCAGAACACTGTTGCGGACGATCTGTTCCAACGTTAAACCAAACGGGTGAATTGAAAGCAGCCATCTGATTTACAAGAATATAATGCAATTCATCATCAAAGATTTTTGTGTCTTCTTTTGTTTGAAAATATCCGTCTTTGCATCCCCATTGCGTAATTGTTTTTGCTACACGACCAACAAGCTGTTTCACAGAATATTCACGATTTTCTTTTCCAATCGTTCCAAAAAAATATTTTGAAACAACAATGTTCGTAGCTGTTTGTGTCCAAGACTTTGGAACTTCTACTCCTTTTTGTTCAAAAACAATTTTTCCTTTTGAATCCGTGATAGTAGCATCTCGTGTCTCCCACTCAATTTCGTCGTATGGATGGACTGTTGATTTTGTAAAATAACGATCAACAACGATACCATGACCATACACTTCCTTTCGTTCGTCATTAAATTTGGATCCGCGATAAGAAGCATATCGTTTTGCCACGTACACAAGATTATTATCAATCAAGGTCACCGTGATGCATTCTCGAATATCAGAAAAAGAAGGAATACTATGACCATCAAATTGCTTGGTCAAACGAGTAATGACTTGAGAGATAACACGTTTAAGAATGGAAGAATCTTTCATTCCCGCTGAGGCAAATGCCTTACGCAGAGATGAAAAAAGTTTGGTCTGATCAAAAAGCTGTTCCTCTCCACTACGTTTTTGAACAGTCTTTACAGAGGTCATAAAATTCCAAACCACATCAGAGACACTTTTAGCATCAAGAGTGGATTGAAGGTTTTGAGAGGCATGGTCCGACATAGGGCGAGTATGAGCGGAAAAAAATTAGAAGGAGAACACAGATGAAAAGATGACCCTCTTTTGGATCATCTTTACTCTTGAGAAGAAGATAAATTCTTCAAAGAATCCGTTTCCACAAACACTATATATTGTGGTTATCTTTTATTTTAGACCACGATATATAGTGTGTCAAAGGTTGGTCTGGGGACATTAAAATCCCATGCTTAAGTTAATAGACGAAGCTTGTTCTTTTTTAGAAAAATCAACAGGAATAGCTTTGCGACCCGTTAATCGGTCCTCATAAGCAAGGGCGTGATATTTCAAACCATATTCATAAACATCTTTAGTAATTTTTACATCCTGAAGACAATAGTCTTTAATTTTTTGAATTTCTCCCTGTTTCCACCATTCTACCGCTTGTAATCCGTGTCCTGACTTTCTTTGCCCAATCGTTGCTGCGGCAACGTCATCTAATTTTAAACGAAAACCTAATGTTTTATGAATTTCCTCCAAAATATCTAATTGAACAAATTTGTTTAGATCACCCGGATAATAATTATTTAAAATAGGAGTATCAAAAAAACGGGAATTATAACCAATGAGGCGATCACTTTGTTCTAAATATCTCCAAAGTCTTGGAAAATCTTTTTCTTCAAAACATTCATATGAATTGGTTTCGTAGAAAAAAACACCCACCACAGAAATCTTCATTTCACGCAAATCAGACCCGGCTGCCATCTGTGTTTCAATATCAAAAACAATTTCTTTTGACATAATAAGCGCTAGTATAACACATCTTCTTTATTGAAGACGATCTCACAAAACCTATCTTTTAGAAGGAAAAATGATTCGAAAAAGAAGAGGAGGATAACAAATCTCCTGCAAATGAAACTGACGTTTAAAATTTGTATATCCCTGCCACGCATGAGGATCTGAATCCTGACGAAGAATTCCAAAATTTGCAAAACGAATTCCATGTTCTAAACAATGTTTGTACCACTGATCAATGAGTGGAACGCCTAAAGATTCTGATTTGGCTTCTTTATGAATAAAAGAACACATATGTACAGACTGCGAAATATCATGAAAATCTACCGTCACAAGTCCCGCCACAATACGTGCTTCTTGATTTTTATTTTTGATGACCCAAAGATTGACATTCGTTGGTCTAGCCAACACATGAAAGGTGATAACACGAAGAAAAGCGGTTCGTGTAAACCAATCGAGAGCTTTTGAATCATGGTAAGCGCGCTTAAATGTTTCTAAATCAACACTCTCACAGATAAAATGGCTATTGCGTAAAAATTGAGACCGTTGACGCTTTGCTTGTGAAGACCATTTATTCCAATACAACTCTTCATCAATAATGGCTATTCCCTTTTTATAAACAGACGATAAAAAACGAGGAACCGGTATCCATCCTCGCACATGATGTTTTGTCAAAGGCTGCCATTGAATAATACGGATCTGAGGACCAGATGAAAGATCAGGAGCCTGATCACCCACATAACGTTCCCACGAAATGGAACCCACCAAAGACTGGAGCCCTAGGATATTCTGACCTTCTCGCAATCGAGTTCGTTTAGCTCTGGACGTATGAGATGCGAGATATTGACGAGATTGTTCTTTATCAAAAAACCCATTAGGAAGAACTTCTCCTACGCGTCCTTTTCCATAATGACGGAAAAAACCTATCTTATTAGTGCCATAACGTTTCTTCATATGAGAAGAAAACACTTGTTCAATCTTCCCAGATAAAGAGGCTTCTTCTAAATAAAAATTAACAATGAGATAGCCGTCCCATGAAAGAAGTCTGTGAATCTGACGTAAAAATTCAGGTCTTGAAACCGCAGGAGAAACAGATGAACCACAAAATAAATCGACAAAAATAAGATCAAATGACTGATTCAATAATGGTAAAACATCAATAACATCTCCTTGTTTTATTTCTAACCAATCATAGGAATGTCTTTTCAAAAAAAATCCTCGAGTCAACTGTATCATCACCTCATCATATTCAACGGCAACAATATGAGCATCTGGAAATCGTTTATGAATCACGCGAAGACAGGTCCCTGCACCTAATCCCAAAACAAGAATCTGTTTAGCTCGAGTCTGTTTAGGAAACATCTTGATGACAGAACGAAAAAGACCATACAGATAAGTGCCTGACTGGATCGTTTGATCGACACTAATACTCTCCCATCCAAAAAAAGTATGAAGAGAAATGCTCTTATTTTTTTGAGAAGGAATGTCCTGAGAAAAATAAAAAGGACGAATCATTTTTTGAAAAAAAGAAAAAAACCTCATAGTGATGATTCTATTCGTGCAGCTGACGCAGCAGCTTTTATCCCTTCGGAAAAAGTAGGGAAGGCATGGATCATTTTAGCTAGTTTATCCATCGTTGTATTCAAATACACAGCCAGTGCCGCCTCGTGAATCATCTCCCCTGCTCGTTCTCCTATGATGTGCGCTCCTAAAAGCTTACGCGTTTGAGGATGAGCGACAAGTTTAATCATTCCTTGTGTTGCACTATCTGTCACCGCACGTCCAAGAGAAGCTATGGAATATCTTCCCACAAGAACTTTTCCATAACGTTTCTGAATCTCTTGTTGTGTCATTCCTACAGAAGCTACTTCCAATGCTAAAAAAGTAACACGTGGAATCACCCGATGATCTGTCTGAAAAGCTTTTGCTTTTTTTGACTTAACAAAAAGAGCCGCATTAGAACCAGCGACCCAACCTTCCTGGTGAGCGGTATGAGTAAATTGCAATCCTCCATCAACATCTCCAGCAGCAAAAATATGCACTCTATTGGTACGTTGATCTTTTTTTGTTTTCACGTAACCCTTTTTATCTAATTGAACTCCTGTTAAAGCCAGCTGGAGTGATTCAATATTTGGACGTTTTCCTGTGGTTACCACAATTTGTTCAACCGCGTGCATTTGAGAAACGGAATCGCCAGCGATAACAGATAACCCGGCAACACCACCTCGGGCATGAACGATTTTTTCTATGTGTGCATTGACAACAACTTCGATCCCCATTTGTTCAAGAACATCTTGAGCCAAAAGACTTATTTCTCTATCTTCGCGTTCTAATACCATGGGAGATGTCTGTAAAAGAAGAACACGCGTATCAAAAGAGGCATAAAATGTTGCGACCTCGCATCCAACCGGACCCCCACCAATAATGGCTAATGATTTAGGCTGGCGTTTGGCTTCCAGCGCTTCTCTCCAAGTCCAGAAACGAACATCCTCTAACCCGACAATAGGCGGGATAAAATCGACAGTTCCCGTAGCGATCACGAACGTCTTCGCATAAAGATGTTCGCCATTGATCTCAATGGTATGAGGATCTAAAAAAAAAGCTTCACCGAAGCGTCTATGAATATCCAACTGATTGAGAATATCAATATATCGATCACCGCGATCTCCCCCGCCTGTGATTGTATCAACAGCCGTTTGTCGATACTGCATAATTTTTTTAAACTGAAAAGATTTTCCACCGAGCTCCACGCCAAAATCACGTGCCCGATTCAATGTGCGATAAAATTTAGCTGCTCTTAATAAAGCCTTAGAAGGAATACAAGCCTTATTAGGACATTCTCCCCCAAGGCGATCTTTTTCAATCAAACAGACAGACACACCTTGAGCATGAGCCGCTTGAACAGCGGAAAATCCTGCAGACCCAGAACCTATAACAATAACATCAAAGGAAGTCATTTTTTTCATAGAAAATCAATTTGTAAAAAGACGCTTCGCTGCATCCCATAATCGATCGTCTCCTTCTTCTTTTAATTTAAACCACCATTCAGCTCCCCATAAATAAACTTCTTCTAATCCAGTCTGACGAGCAAAATGAATATTGTGTTCAAACATCTCAACGGTAAAAATGTTATACCAGTAGCTCAAAGGACGTGCTTGAACGGGATCTGAAAACCAGGGTTCGGCTTGTAATTCAGAAATAATAACCTTGGGGACATGACTTTTCATCAGATGAGCACGAAAAAAATAATATTCTGGGGTCAGCGGATAAATCATGTAGCCAAAAAACGTGTTCCATGTTTGACGATACACGGAAATTCCAAGGATATCTGCTGTCTGTGCAGATTCTAACCAGGACCCAAACTCACCACTGACAGATATTTGAATAGGTCTGTCATCAAGGGATCGTACAAGATTGACTCGTTTTTGAAATTCATCTTTTGAGAGACTCGGACACTCTCCAAAAGGAAAAAAAGGCTCGTTTTCTACCTGCCATCTAACAATAGAGGGGGAACTCTTATACCGTTGGACGGCTTTCTCTAAGAAAAAAGCAGTGGTCTGTTCTCTCTCAGAGTCAGTGAGTCTTTGTGCCCAATCAGGAATAAAACATTCGGGCCATCGAGGAACCTTCGCTCCAATAACGATCGTAAGTTTCACTTGATGATCCTCAGAAAATCCAATGATTTTGTCCGCAAGAGCCCAATCAAACGTCCCTTGTTTTTGTTCAATCTCAGACCAATATAAAGGCAGTCGAACAGAGTTGATCTGTAACTCTTCAATCAAATCACGATACGTTTTATCTGGATCTAATCCTAATTGTTGAGCATAAACCCATGAATAGGTTATTCCAAAAACTGGTTCTGCATCGGAAGCGGTATTAACCCAAAAAAAGATACGGCTGAGAAAAAGAAGAATAATAATAAAAACAGATACCCAAAAAAAAGAAAAATGCTTTTTGTGGTGAGGTTGCATGATCCTTGAATATAAAATTGATATTGATAGAGATCTCTAAATTTCTTCCCGTTTTTCTTTTAAGAATCCCAACCAGCTTTCAACAATACCAATAGCCGCCTTAAAGGGAGCTTCAATAATAAAATCAAAAAAGAAAAGAAAAATATTCACCCGTGGCGCTCGTAAAGCAACCCAACGACCAGCTCGAATAATAGGAAGAAAAAGAATATCTATAAGCGTTCCGAAAAAACCGCCAGACATATCAATCACCACCAATTCTCGTCGGGTATTGCGAATGCGTAATCCAAAATAAGCAACCAGGGAAAGAAAGAAGATAAAAAAGAATATCGACAATCCATTAAAATCAAACTTCCTAAGTGTGGAGACAATCAACCAAATCATCAATATAAGAATGAAAAGATAAAGCCCATTAAAAATCCACCAAAGAACGCCACCCCAGGATCGATGGCGTTTAAACACCAGAGAGAACTCATCTCCTGTTCCAAAAATAGCATGAAGTTCTTCTAAAATTCGAGCAGTATTTTCAAATTTAGGAATACGAATGGTCAAACCAATTAAAGAAAGAAGAATCGGAGGAAAAAGAATATTGACGGTGAGAGGAAAAAAATCTGTTGTCTGAAGAATAAAAACTTCGTAAGGATATTCCAACAAAAAAGCGAGAATTGATTTGGTGAGTAATAAAAAGAATGCAGCTCGCATGACAGTTCTTGTGATTCTGCTTCTAAAAAGAGCGTAGCGTACCTCTGCAGCCTTCGTGATCGCCACATCGATACTTCCCATATCCCCGCTTACAAGTAAGGCAGTAAACGCTTCTGGATTATCTTTGGCAATATCACACAATAAATGAAATACGATAGCGTGCCGACGAATAAAACGATACACATCGTCTTGTGCAGGATGGCCTATTTGTTTTTCTATAGACTCAATCACTTTTGGTAAATTCGTCATGATCTCGTTCACAACAGGATCATCTTTTTTTGCCTTACGCCAATATGGATAGTACAGCGTCAAAAGACGATAACGCAGCGTTGCCGGATTTGAATTCAACACGCTTCGATGAACAGCAATATAGAGCTGAAGATCTCGATCTATTTCTGGAAAAGAATGCGTCCGCCAATCCACACGACGTTTTAATTCTTGATAGGCAAAACTCGCTAGAGCCTCATCAACAGAAGGAGGAACGAGAAGATATTCAATTTCTACAGACGCCACATCAAGCAACCAATCGTATCCTTGCTGTCCCTGAGGAGTTTCTGATTCCAGAATTCCAAAAAGCAAACGATATTTTTCTAAAATCAATCCGACTTTTTCTATCATTTTTGTTGGGACATGACCATTTGGAAGATATCTGGCCCAAATCAATTCTTTTACCAATGTTTCGGCCATTTGAGTTTGAGATCCTTCAATAAGACAACGCTTTAAAATACGACGAATCGCATTTCGTCGAAGCAAATGCTCTTCATCATATTCCAAAGTATTGCGAACGGTTTCATAAACGGAAGCAGCCGCAGAAACTGTTTCTGAAACCTTTATGACATCTTCTTCTTTTTCAGCTACTTGTGCCTGATGTCGTGTTTGAACAATAGTGTTCAACAAATGTTCTAACGCCTTGTCCATATTTACACAATAAGCGGTAATGAATGAAGTTCGCTCTTTCTCCCCAAAACAAGATCTTCAATGCGATAGGTTCCGTGTGTAGGAGCTTCAATGTACCCATTCCACGCCATGCGCGCAACGCCTCCTGAATCAATCCAATCAAACAACCATTCATTGGTATATCGAGGATCATTCTGCGAGACTCCTCCGCCGACATAACTGAGCCACACGCGATTAAACTCTTCTTGCGAACCAATAGGAGGAGCCATGATCATCGCAATACCAAGCCCACAATAAAAAGAAAGTTCGCTAGGTTTTGTCCAAAGAATATCTGTCGTTTTGAGGATTTCTGTAAAATCCGAAAAATAATCTGCACGAGAGGTATGTTCAGGAACCATGACCCAGCTTCCTAATTCTTTTTTTAAACCAATATCTTTGACCGCATTCTGATAATAAACAGCCGCATCTTTTCGATATCCAGGTAACAAATTCAAACGAATTTCATGGCGAGCAATACGAGATTTTAAACTTTGAAGAATCTTTACTCCTAACGCTCGTTGAGCTCCTGCTCCTCCAACACTGTAAGTAAGCGTAAGCGGATGAGTCGCCGTGATTTGTCTGCAACGAGCAGGTCCAAGTTCAGAGCGTAGAGTACGTTTGTAACGCTCATGAAAGATACCTTTCGGATCTAAATTGCAAAGACGTTCTGTTAAAAAATCTTTCAACATTTCCGCGTTTGAACCTCCCACAAGCTCTTTGGGAAGAGGAAATCCCGAAAGAAAAATATGATCATCACGAACTCCGTAAAGTTTCAAACGCTCAACCACACGACCATTACTGGCTAAATACTTAATACGACTACCTTGTGGATCAAGTGGCGCCCACGCACGAGAAATATCCGCATCTGTAGTCACACACCAAATATCAGCAGGATAATCAAAATAATCAGCAAAAAAAGCAGGGATAAAAAATGTTGTAACAAAGGGAAGAGGAGTTTGAGAAAGAGTCTCAATAAAGTGTTTCCCAAACCCTTTATGAATCAAACGATATATTTGTTTCAACTGCGTATTAGGTTTAGATAAATCTCGTCTAGGATAAAAGGGAGGGATCTGCTGCCAGTGATCCATGGCCTCGAATAAAAAATTTCCCACCACAGGAATAGGCTTCATTCGAGAAATCCATTCATACAACTCTCGGCTTTCCTGCCAATACGTTCGATCTTGTGCAGGAATACCTGAATAATCATTTGCAGAAATGATCCTACCATCGGAAAGATCTTTTAATGCAAAAGCGGCACGGGAATGACCATACCCCATGTTCACATCCACAATCCACGCTTGAGCTTTTTGTGAGGCATACAACGGTTCCATATCTTAAAAAAATGATCGATCAGAGGAAGTGCTAATAAGATCAAAGGCTTCCTGAGCTGTATCCACCAAATGAAAAAGATCCATATCTTTTGCTGAAATCACCTTGAGTTGATCAAGCTGAACCTTTTGTGACCATTCAAACAAACCTGACCAAAACTCTTTTCCGACACACACAACCGGAATGCGTTGCATCTTTCCTGTTTGAATAAGAGTCACAATTTCAAAAAATTCATCCAAGGTTCCAAATCCCCCAGGAAAATAAACATACGCTTGAGCCGAAGCAGCTAACATAACTTTTCTGGTAAAAAAATAATGGAACCCCCGTCCCTTTGTAACATAAGGGTTAATACGTTGTTCTGTTGGTAATTGAATGTTTAATCCAATAGAAACTCCCCCTCCTGCTTTTGCCCCCTTATTTCCCGCTTCCATAATTCCAGGACCTCCTCCTGTGATAACGGTAAATCCGCACTGAGCCAACATTTTGCCAAGTTTTTCTGCCTCTTTGTACCAACGATGACTCTTCTTGAGTCTGGCTGATCCAAAAAAAGTAACTTCTCGACTTGATTCAGAAAGAAATTGAAAACCTTCTACGAACTCCGCCATGATGCGAAAAATACGCCAAGTAATTTCATAAAGTTTTGGAGGTTGTACGCGATTTTCATCTGGGGCAAGGGGTAATCGACAAAAAAGATGTCCCTCAGGATCAGACTCAATAAATTCTTTCTCTAATGTATTTTTTTTTTCATTCATAGTTCCTTTATTTTAACACATCACAATAAAAAAAAGCTCAATCTTACGATCGAGCTCAGAAAAACGTGGGAAAGAATCAAGCGAAGACATTGGCAGCTTCGACCTGCCCAACTCGCAGTGCTTCTCGATAAATCGTAAGGCGCAACTCACGCCCAGTCGAGTTACGTCCGTCACGAAACGGATTCGTAACCATCTCTCCATTATGGGAAATCTTTGGAGAGAGCCAACTGGCGATCTTTTCAAGATTTTGACGAAAAGAAGAAATCTCAATGTCCGTCATACCCATGACCCGAAACATCAGCAGGAAACGAAAGATTCCCAGAAGGTCTTGTGAGTCTATCTTAGAAATTTCTCTCACGGCAGAAAAAGACAAAACCAACAGCTCGTTGGCACTCACATCTCCACCCGCATCAAACCGACTACTCAACACCATCATAAAATCCTTACTTTCAGTTCTCCTTCCTGTCGAGAGTTGACGCTTGTGGTGAGTGTATTCGACTGTTTTACGTTGATCTTTTGCCAACTTCTCCTCCTGTAAGAATTACTCTATAAAGAAGTATGACGAAAAGTCATAAGTCTTCTGCGAAGATACTCCAAATCAAAAAAATCTTCAAGGAGTGACGGGTCCTAATTCAGGTTCTGTCTCTTCTGAAGCAACAAAATTCATCAGAATGACCGAATTTTGAGTATCAACAACTTGTGTATCTTTGGTTAAATGGAACTGCCCATCTCCGTCATCATAATAGAGTATGGCATAATAGACCTCTTCTTTTTTAAGAGAATCGCTCACTGGCACAAAAAATGTTCTCCACCTGATTCAAGCAGATCAGACTGACCGATCACAGAGCCGGGAACCCCGTCTTGATCATTAAAAATAACCACATATCCTGGACGAGAAAGAACGACGAAGCCTATCTGTACAGAGTCAGATTCTGTTTTTTGATTCTCAACATAAATAGCATTGTCCGCGGCTTCTAACATGGATTCAAATGTAGCGGATCTAGATGGTTCCATTGCTTGTTGTGTCTGCTGAGCTTGTTTTTGCTGGGAAAGAGGTTTTTCTGGTCCAACGAGAAGAATAGTAATAACCAATACCGTTACGATGAAAAAAACAAAAATCAAGGACTTTGGAATATTTTGCTGCATACAAAATATAGTTTAACACAAAAAACCCTCTTGCCTGGACAGTTTTTGAGTCTTCGGTTATACTCCTGACATCATTAAACCAATCTGTTTATGTCCCATTCCTGTATTATCACTGGCAAAAAAACAACGACGGGGTACAATGTTTCTCACTCTAACGTCAAAACCAAACGTAAACTCTATCCTAATTTGCAGAAAAAACGACTTGTAGACCCATCCACCGGTCGTACTGTCACGGTCATTATTTCCACGAGAGGATTGCGAACACTTAAAAAATGGGATCGAGAAGGAAAGCCTTACGATCTCGCGGCTCTTAAAAAAGCAGAAGCAATCAGTTAACAAAAAATCGGCCTTCCCGGGCTGATTTTTTATTCTCTCTTTGGTAATGTATAAGAGGCAACTAAATCAAATAACAGATAAATGTAATATAGATTCTATCTTTTTTCACTGATCTGTGTACTACTTCTCTTATCTACTACTTTATAAAACCTCCTGCTTGTATCTCCCACAATTTCTTATAGATATTCTCTTTCTTTTGCAAAAGCTGCTGATGTGTTCCGCTTTCAACAACACGTCCCTTATCGATCACGAGGATACGATCCATCTTCATAATCGTTGAAAGACGGTGAGCAATCACAATCGTTGTTTTATCGTGCATCAATTCCCCAAGGGCTTGTTGAATTAACGATTCGGATTCAGAATCTAAACTAGAAGTCGCTTCGTCTAAAACAAGGATCGGAGCGTTCTTAAGAATCGCTCGAGCGATAGCAATACGTTGTCGTTCTCCTCCTGAAAGTTTTACCCCACGCTCACCCACATAGGTCGAATATCCTTCTGAAAACGTTTGAATAAATTCATGCGCGTGAGCTTTCCGGGCAGCTTCTATAATCTCTTCATCTGTTGCTTCACGTCTGCCATAACGGATATTCTCCATAATAGATCGATGAAATAAGATTGGCTCTTGGGGAACCAACGCGATCTGTTCTCGCAAGCTCTCTTGTGTCACCTGAGCAATATCCTGACCACTAATAAAAATCTGTCCTTGCTCCACATTAAAAAACCGAAAGAGAAGTTTCGTGATCGTAGATTTTCCTGCACCAGAAGGACCAACAAGTGCTACTTTTTCTTTAGACACAATGACAAAATTCATATCATGAAGAATTTGACGTGTCTTATTAAAACCAAAAGAGACCTGCTTAAATTCAATCTGGCTTTTATTCATTTGAAGTTCTTTTGCTTGATCACGATCCTTTACCTCCTGAGGAAGATTCAAAATTTGAACCATCTCATCGGCATCAGCAAACGCGGTAAACACACGTCTCACAGCACGGCCAAAATCCCAAATTTTCATGAAGATTCCAATCAAATATCCTTGAATGAGAGCAAAATCTCCAATAGTAAGAACGCCTTTCTGCCATAATTTGACGGAAAAATACAAAATAACAAATTCAATCATGATCATGAAAAATGACTGAAACGACTCAAAAAGTTCTCCCAAATTCCATGTAAAGGTATTCGCTTTACGTAAACGCTCTGTCACCTCTCTAAAAATTCGATTCTCAAATACTTTGCCTGTAAAAAGTTTAACAGTTATGGCATTGGTAATAGAATCTGCTAAAATTCCTGTTGCTTCAGAATCAATTTCAGAACGCTTGAAATCATGTTTTAATTTCCAACGAGCGTAGATTAAGTTGAAAATCATGAAAAGAGCGATCCAAACCAATAAAATGAGAGCGAGCAAACGGCTGCGTGTAGAGAGAACAATTAAATTTCCTGTTAACACAATGGTTAGCGGGATGAAATGAAACTGTACTTGATCTGCAATCTCTTCAAAAGAACGAGAAAGTCGTCCAACCTTTCGAACCAAAGAACCAGCAAAATTATTAGAAAAAAATCTATAAGCTTGTTCATGAAGATGGGAAAGAGATGTTTGTTCCAAATCTACTTTAATTCTTGGCTGAAACCAGTTACTGATCAGGTTTGAACATCGCCATCCCATCCAGATGAACAGACGAAAACAAACAACGAACAAAAGAGTCTTTATCAAAAGTCCAGGAATAAGAGCGGGATCTGCAGAGGTCTCTCCAGAGAGCAGGTCAAAAAATCTTTTGTAAAACAAAGGAGTAATAACATCAATGATATTTGCAAAAACAATAAACAACAAAATCAAAAAAGCAGGTCCTTTGTAACGACGAACATGCTGCCAATAGACCTTTAAGATCTGTTTTGTATTAATAGCGTTTGTTTTTTTCATAAAAAAATCCAAAAGAAAATCGCCGTTTAAGCGGCGATTTTTTCAATCTTGATTCGAGTGAATGGCTGTCTGTGCCCGACATTTCGTCGGTAACGGGATTTGGACTTGTACTTGATGATAGACACCTTATCTGCTCGTCCATGTCCTTGTACTTTTGCCGACACCTTCACGCCGCTAAGCGTAGGAGTTCCCACACGTGTGGTTGTCCCTTCTTCGTCAGAAAGAAGAAGAACATCAAAATCGACAGTTGCTCCTTCCTCCAAAGAAAGTTTTTCAATGTTAAATTCCTGTCCTTCTCGGACCAGGTATTGTTTTCCCCCTGTTTGGATGACAGCTAATGTTGCCATAAGTCGATACCGCGGTTCCTTGTTGCCATTCAAGACAATAGTATACCAGCGTCATTAAGATTAACGCTGAAATACTACTTATTTAGAAGATGAATGTCAAGAATATCTCCTACATTTATTGAATTTTCTTCAACAAATCTTGCATTTACTTCTAAAACCTTATCCACAGGAACAGGAGAATTGTAGATGGTCAAAGGAGATTCTTGGGGTTGAACCTTTTGAACAAAGCCAACAACCTCATTTCCGTTTATCCAAATAATGTCTATTGGGAACAGCATCTCTTTCATCCAATACCCCTGATAATCTAATTTCTCATGAACAAATAAAAGCCCCTCATTTTCGGGCAAAGAATCATGTCCAGACAAGCCCTTGACCTGCTCCCATTGCGTACGCGCCACATCCACTAAAATTTCCTTCCCATTAGGAAAACGAATGACGGACTCAGATGGAACGGTTTGCTGAACAAAAAAAATAATCGCAAAAGAAGCGAGGATCAGAAAAAAGTAGAGGAAAAAAATCTTGAACTTGAAGAGGATTTTCATGTTATTTCTTCGCTTCATGAATCGCGCGTTCTATCATAAAACGCACAGCTTCGTTCATGTGTTCATTTTCGATGCAGATGTCGGGATGTTTATGTTTGAATACACGATAGATCTCATCGACAAAAGCTTGTCCGATCATCGGAACATCGGAATAATCCATAATAACAATCTTAAACTTTTCCAGTCCAGAAAGCACACGACGCGCTTGAGATCTTGAAATGTGAACTCCGCCGAGTGTATATAAACGAACTCGAATCTCTGTTTTATCAAACCCATAACCTTCATCGCTCATCGTACCGGAATATTTTCTAAATAGATCATTTAAATGTCTCTTTTCTTTGAGACTAATCATGAAAAAAACTTTTGTACCGTTTTTCATCCTCCCTTTTGGACCTGTATTATTTAATTGTAAAGTAATTGTAAAGTAATTATTGTTTACACTTTCTCAAGCATTCGTTCACCCTGCCGATCTTTTTGAACAAGCACAAACGCCAACAATCCCATCACTAAAGAAAGGATCAAAAGCGCAATGATTTTTTGACGACTTTGGAGAAACAGAGCACTTACTCCGAAGGCGGAGGCAATGGCTACGTACATCATCACAATAGTCGTCTGTCCCCAACCGAGTTTTAAGAGACGATGATGAAGGTGTTTTTTGTCACCTTGAAAGATCCTTGTAATCCCTCCTTCTCTAAACCGTCGACTCATAATCCAAAGCACATCCAATAAAGGAATTCCTAAAACCAAAAGCGCTGTAGCGACTTTTCCCCCCGAAATCACAGCGAGAATTCCAAGCATGTAGCCTACAAACACACTTCCCCCTTCACCCAAAAAAATAGAAGCGGGATGAATGTTCCAAATCAAAAATCCAAGATAGGACCCCAGAACAACCGATGCTAATAATCCAACATCAGGCTGATAGTAAGTAGCTGTGAGAGACAGCAAAAAAATCATTAAAACGCCTATACCGGAAACAGAGGTTGCCAAACCGTCCAATCCATCCAGAAACTTTGTGGTGTACATAACGATCATCAACCAAACAAACACCAAAATATCTGATTGCCAGGTCTCCAATAAGAAGACTCCACCAAAAGGATTCGTGAGTTTGGTAACCTCTATCCCAAAACTAATGGTTGTAAACGCCGCAAGAATTGGAGCAATAATCGCGGTTTGTGGAGGGAGTTCATAGCAGTCATCCAAAAATCCACCGATCATTAAAATCAATCCCCCCAACAAAACTCCAAGGTAGTGATAACTGGTAATGGTTCCTGAAGTAAGAAAATTACCTGATAAAAGAAGAAAAACAGTAATAAGTGCAATAGAAAGATAAATCGCTATTCCTCCTAGTTGAGCCACAGGTTTTGCGTGAATCTTTTTTGGAATGGAAGAAGGCTTATCAATGATATTAAAATGGATCGCCACACGACGAACAATGAACGCTAGAAAGAAGGAAAGAAAAAAACCAAAAACAGCGTAAAAAATAAAGGTGATCATAAAATACTTCCTTTTTCGATATGGATCTTTCCTCCTGGCTCAAGAACGATCGTATCACGACGCTCCGCTGTCCCTTCCAACAACGCATTGGCAATCGCATTATCGACCTCTTCTTGAACTAAACGTCGCAGGGGTCGCGCACCAAACTTTGGATCAAAACCGCGATGAGCTAACTCAACAACAGCCGCATCTTCTGCACGAAACCCAATCCCCTTTGATTCAAGACGAGAAGCCACAGTCTTCATAAAAAGTTTGGTAATTTCAAAAACATCCTGCTCATTCAATGGTTTAAACACGATAACGCCATCAAATCGATTTAAAAACTCTGGACGATAAATGCTTCGCAATTCTTCTTCAATCAAATGGGTTTTAATGTGAGCAATATCTTCTCCGCGACTAACAGCATCTTGGATGTATTGTGTTCCCGCGTTAGAGGTTGCGATAATGATGGTATTGGTAAAATCAATCGTACGTCCCGTAACATCAGTAAGTCGTCCGTCATCAAACACCTGGAGAAAGACATTCAAAATATCAGGATGTGCTTTTTCAAGTTCATCCAAAAGAACAATGGAAAAAGGATTTTTTCGAACAGCCTCTGTAAGCAAGCCACCTTGCAAAGATCCTGGAACTCCGAGCATTCGATTGATACTCGAGGTATCCTGATACTCGGACATATCTAATCGGATCATTTTATTTTCACTTCCAAAATACGTTTCTGCAACCGTCTTTGCCAGCTCTGTCTTTCCAGCACCTGTTGGTCCCAAAAATAAAAAGGTTGCAATAGGTCTTGACCCAGAACGAAGCTCTGTACGAGCTCGACGCAATGCCGAAGCGATCGCATTCACAGCTTCATCTTGTCCAATCACCCGACCGTGCATGTGGGTCTCAAGAGAGAGAAGTTTCGTCTTTTCATCTTCCCCAACAGAAGTAGTGGGGATCCCTGTTTTAGAACTAATGATCGCGGCAATATCCTGCCCCGTAACAAGTGCATCTACTCCTTTTGTTTTTGCTACCTGCAAAGCGGTTTCACGAGCGATTTCGATCGCTTTCTTTGGCAGATAGGTTTCATGCATATACCGATCTGAAAGCTTAACGGCTTTTTCAACGGCTTCATAGCTAAAAATCACGTTCTGTTCATATTCAATCCCTCCAATTTTGGATTCCAAAATATGAATCGCTGTTTGCTGATCTGGTTCAGAAATAAGCACCTTTTGAAAAATACGTCCGATCATCGAACGTTCAACCAAAGCTGTATAAGCCTGGGGAGTCGTCGTTGCCAAAGCAAACGTTCCTCCTCGAGAAAGAAAATCCACAAGAGTAGCAGCCAAATCTGTGGCTCCAGCAGAACCTTGCGACACGATTTGATCAATATCGTTGATGACCAAAATGATGTTTTTGGATCGGGACACTTCGTAAAAAACTTGAAGAAGACGATCCTGTGCTTGAGAGGCATCGACTCCAGAAACTAAATGAGGAATGGAAATACGGACAAGTCGTTTGTCCTGAAGAATCGAAGGGACATCCTCTTGAACCATCAGTTCCGCGATTCCTGCAATAAGAGCGGTTTTCCCTACGCCTTCTGAACCAACCAATACAACGCTCTGACCTCCACCTTCAATCACACGAAAGATCTCTTCGATTTCCTTGTCACGATCAATAAGCATTGGTAGATGACCTTGGACAGCGGCTGTGGTGAGATCTTCAGACACGGCATCCAGCAATGGAGTTGCCACAGATGTCATGGATCGATTCATAGCACCTGTAGGTTTAGAATACGCGGCTTTTTGAAATTGTTTATACCGCTCACGCATTTTTTCATGAATACGAAGCCATTCCAGCATGTTTTCAAACATCACTGTGTCTATCCCATTATCTAAAAACACTTCTTGAAGAAACAAATCTTGTTTATAAGCACAAGCAAAAAGCTCAGACGCGTTTACCTCACGCACATGTTCGTGAACAGCCTGACGAAACGCTTCAAGTAATACACGTTCTGCGGATTCTGAAAGTATAGGAGGTTTGCCAAATTCTCGTGTTTGAAGTTTACGACCAATCGGTTCCTGGATCGTTTCAAATGTGAGACCTAAACGACTAAAAACAACGGCAATCTCCTGAGTATCAATGGTTCCAATAAACAAATGAAGTGGATCAACATGAGCATGTCCAAAATTGGTTGCCAGGTCATATGCGCGTTCAACAGACTTCTTTGCATCTTCTGAAAAAAAGTCTGAAATATTTATCATTTGCGCTTCTTGTGCAAGAGGAATGGGTTCAAGAAGCTCTTGAGCCTCTGGCATGGCAGGAATTGTTTTTACTGTTTGAGATTGATGAGCATAGAGCCCAAGACCACAGAGGATCGTAAGGTAGACAAATACGCCAGCCCAAGAAGGCTCGAGCCAAAAAGACAAAGTAAAGATTAAATCAAAACCCTGAAGATAGATCAAAAAAAGAGCGATCAGTCCTAAAACAACCAATTTGCCAAAAAGAAGACCACTCAACAGTCTGGAAGCTGAGTACTGAGCCTCACGCATGCGCGTATGCGACTGATCCGTGTCCATGGACCAGACGTACATTTTTTCTGCAAATGGAATTCCCAGTCGTGGCATACATTAGGAAATAAACATTCCGATCAGATGCATAAAAAAACCAAAAAGAGTAAAAGGAACGATGACAACAGAAATCATTCCAATCAGCACAAGAATAAACATCCACAGACCCACGGCAAAAGAACGGGCGATGACCATAAAAAAACGAACGAGAAAACTGACAAAACGCCCCGTAAAAGACGTTTCGCCATACATAGGCACAAATAAATTCTTTGCCCAAATATCTAATCCAAAAAAAGAAACACTCTCTTTTGCACAAGCAAACAATTTCGTAAAAATGTCTCTAAGCCCTTTGGAATACCACCAAAAAGGAAACAACAACCCTTCACGCAGCGCGTCGATGATAGTTATTTTTAAAATAAGCGAAACCGAAGGCTTGGTCATGCGTTTATTTTAGCACAATGAAAGAAAAAAAAGCTGTTAAAAAACCCCGCACAACCAACGGTATCCATCCAAGCAGGATGTTTTGTTGATTGACGGGGTCAAGTGTGAGGCTCATCCCCACAAATTCAAATTTTTTCTTTTTCTTTCCTCCTTTCTTTCTTCATTGTGTCGTTGACCCACGAGCAAGATGATTATGCCATAGAACATCAACGACATTGGATAAAAAACACGTCCCAGACTCGATGAGAACGTTACTCCCATAAAAAACTCAACGAGTTCAACGATTATTGCACCGACCACGACCACCGCAGAAATTTCCAAAAAACGTCTCATACTGATCTGAATCATCTGGTCTCCTTATGATCATCTTGGTTCGAGGTTCGCCTCTCGAGCTCATTGAGGACTTCCGTGGCGTAATAACATATGTTGACATAACCGTGACGGTCATACACAACAATGCGAATCAAGCCACCCCAAGCCTGTTCCAGCTCAGAAAACTTAGCTTTGAGATCGTCGAAACTATCGAACCCATACTTTGGAAGATCCGTCCCGTGAATACTTCCGCTGCTGAAAATACCCGTCTTCGTATTGATCACGAGGAACTGCAACCACTCGGGCAAGGAAAACCAGCTATTATCGATCTCATTCCTGACCCACCCCTTCTCACTCGCGAAGGATCGGAGACTCTCAGGAATGAGTTTGGACATACGGTCTGCGATTTCTTCCCAATCCGCCTGTGCCTGCCGTTGCATTTCTTTATACTGTTCAAAGGCACGCAGGATACTCAGCCTGGTCATTGTCACCTCCATTTGAAGTCATTTTAAGAAATTCCCCAACTACCTCAATTTGTTCAAAATGACCAAGAAATATATCATAAAACAGGTTTCTGTCAATGATCATCGAGAGACCGTTGAAAAACCCACCTCCCCCAAAGGCTGGGTTTTGTGTTTGAAAAGTGGTAAAATGTAGCTAACTTCAGTTAAAAAGTGAGGTTTACTCGTCTTCATATGTTCACTCTTCCCAACAGATA